>OKDE01000003.1_pt1 | contig 237676 bp, 213 predicted proteins | sample 1613501 | NCBI WGS metagenome assembly OKDE01 (sample SAMN04436860, study PRJEB24849) | human gut metagenome | biome: human gut; feature: NICU; material: stool | host: Homo sapiens | place: USA: Saint Louis, MO | collected 2011-09-07
CCTCTCCTGCACTCAAGTCTAACAGTTTCCAAAGCAGTACCGGGGTTGAGCCCCGGGCTTTCACTTCAGACTTGCTAAACCGTCTACGCTCCCTTTACACCCAGTAAATCCGGATAACGCTTGCCCCCTACGTATTACCGCGGCTGCTGGCACGTAGTTAGCCGGGGCTTCTTAGTCAGGTACCGTCATTTTCTTCCCTGCTGATAGAGCTTTACATACCGAAATACTTCTTCACTCACGCGGCGTCGCTGGATCAGGCTTTCGCCCATTGTCCAATATTCCCCACTGCTGCCTCCCGTAGGAGTTTGGGCCGTGTCTCAGTCCCAATGTGGCCGGTCACCCTCTCAGGTCGGCTACTGATCGTCGGCTTGGTGGGCCGTTACCCCACCAACTACCTAATCAGACGCGGGTCCATCTTACACCACCGGAGTTTTTCACACCGGACCATGCGGCCCTGTGCGCTTATGCGGTATTAGCAGTCATTTCTAACTGTTATCCCCCAGTGTAAGGCAGGTTACCCACGCGTTACTCACCCGTCCGCCGCTAAGTCAATTTCAATTCCATCCGAAAACTTCATTGAAACCGCTTCGCTCGACTTGCATGTGTTAAGCACGCCGCCAGCGTTCATCCTGAGCCAGGATCGAACTCTCATGTTAAATGATTCGTTTGATCCGGGGTCAAAATCAACTAACTAGCTAATTTATTTCCCGTTTTACTTGTTGTTTGGTTCGTATACAATACTTGTATTCGTTCTGAATTTTCTCATTCAAAGCCATCAAACAATGGCTTGTTTTATTAGAATTTTCAGGGTTTTACATACTGTTCAATCTTCTGTTTTCAAAGTGCGTTTGCTGTCGATCTGTGTCAGCAGCAACTTTTATATCTTATCACAGTGATTCATTTTTGTCAACCACTTTTTTCATTTTCTTCAAAACTCTCTCAGCGGTCAGGCCGGACGTTTTTCGGAAAAGTTTGCCGCCGTTTTCAGCGGCGAGGTATATCATACCAAAGCATTTGACAAAAGTCAACATATATTTTGTATTTTTCTATTTTTTTTTATAATAGCCATAATTGCATATTTTTATACACAATATATGGTGTTTTTTTCTCTGCTGTACACAATAGTATCATTTTTATCACTGCAGAGATCCCGGAGCCGCAGGAAATCTGCTGCTCCGCCCGGCCCCCTTCCTTTCATCAGAACCGCAGTCCCCTTCTACAGATCAACCGTGTATTTATAACGGTTTCCCGGATAATAACAGACAGAGTACTCGAATACAAGTCCGTCTTTTCCGCTGGTATGCAGTGCGGGAAAGTCTTCTCCCGGCAGAAACGTCTGGCGGGTTCGCTTAAATACCGGCATTTGAGCATCTATTTCCAAAAACTTCTGAACTTCCAGAGAAGGCAGCGCCGCCTCCAGCGTATCTCTTCCCCTCACAATTCGTATCTCATGGACTTCACCTAAATATTTATACAGTGATTCCATGTAATACTGACTGTCCATGGGAAGTTCCACGAGATCTCTCATATAGGTAATGGTATATACCAATGGCCTCCCCTGTACACTGCGGACCCTTGTCAGACAGTAACACTGATCCGTTAAGGGAATCTGAAGCGCCGACGCCACGGTTGTCCCCGGCATAATCTTCTCCATCCGGCAATAGGTCGTTTCCATGGTGATGTTATGCTGCTTCATCTCATCTGTAAAGCTGATGACGCTCTTCATGTGCTCATCAATCTTCTCGTAAATGACCTCAGTACCGATTCCTCTGGAGCATTTGATATACCCGGCCTGGGACAGGGCCGCCATCGCCTGTCTGACCGTAACTCTCGAGATCTCATACTGATCCATCAGCATCTTTTCTGTAGGAAGAAAGTCCCCCCGATTATATTCTCCCCGCTCAATCTGCATCTTAATAATGGATTCCAGCTGGGAATAAAGCGGCGGAGCCCCTTTTTCATGGTTTAACATATTCTGCCCCCTCCTTATATACTATTTTAATGGTTCAAGACAACAAACGGCATCAGTACGGCGGCGGATCCAGCCAATCCGTCTGCTTTTATTTTGTTCCGGTATCATCTGACCTTCGTTCTGCTTTACACAGGTGTTTTTCATAAAGTCATAACATTATGATATTAAAATTTAATCGCAAAAACAAGTCTTTTCGCAGGACCTTTGTATTTTTGTTAATTTTAGTCAAATCATCTTGTGCACTTGTTACAATGGTATTCTGAAACAACGGCGGAGGGACAACCGATTCCTGGTTGTCTCTCCGCCGCCTTCGCAGTTAATTCCATGCAATTGTGCTATCAGGGTTACGTTCCCAGCAGTTCCTTAAGCTGCTGGATCAGGGTTCCGCTTCCTGCTACCGATATATTTCCCACCTGAGTACAGATTCTCTCCAGGCATTCCAATTCCTTTAATTTGTAAAGTGTCTTGTTCTCCTCCATCAGCTTCGCGGTATTTAGCAGCGACCGGGTGGATGCAACCTCTTCACGCCGGGTAATCACATTGGCCTGAGCCCTCTTTTCCGCGATCAGTACCGTATTCATGATATCCCGAATCTCTCCGGGAAGGATAATATCCTTGATACCGATGGTCTGGACCTCCACACAGTACTGCTCCTGCTCTTCCCTCATACGCTGTGCCAGAAATCCGGCGATGGCTTCCTTCTGTTCCAGAATCTCATCCAGGCGGTAGCGGCCTATGTATTCCCGCACAATCAGCTGAATGCGGGTATAAAGCTGGTTTTCTACCCCCTTAATGGTCTCCACCAGCCGCCTCGGGTCTGCGATTCGGTATGTAGCAGTCAAATTCAGCCGGATTCCAACCCGGTCTGCCGTCAGAATTTCCTGGCCGCTAATCTCCAGTTCCTTCATCTTTAAATCCACGACGCGGCATAAAACATCCCTGGCATACAGCCAGTAATAATACGTTCCGGGCCCCAGCTCATCCGTCAGAATATTATCCTGATACAACAGCCCCTTCTCCCCCGGCAGGATCTCAATCTTCTTATAATACTGCTGGTCAATCAGACGCAAAAGGCTCTTTTCGACAGTCCGATCCATCGCCGGCTCTCTCATATCGATCATGCGAAGCTCACACGGTTCCCAGACATTCCAGTATGCAGCCTCCCGGTCTGTTACAACCGCACTCGCTGCATGGTTTATATACAGGACTCCCAGCTGCCCCTCCGGTACTTCCGCTATCGTTACACGACTTAAGAACACTTTGTCCTCCTTTAATACCTTCAGTGGAACCTCCTTAAAGCTCACTCTTCCCCGCATCTCTTCTATTACAACTTTATATCCCATACAGGCCGGATAATAGTATGTTCCGGCAAATATCATTTTCTGATAACAGCCATTTTTTATGACAAACCCGCACTGGGTCTGATTGATATGAATACGCATATGCTTTTCCTCTTTTCTTCTTCCTCCTGCGTCCCTTACCATAGACGGAATTTCTTTTACGTGGGTTGAAACACCGGATCACCGCATGAAAAAAGCGGGATGGGCTTTGGCAGATTCTTCATTTGCCGTGACAGAACCGGAGGCGGCTGGCAGCGTACAACTCGCCCCCGCATAACCGGCCGATCAGGGCTAAACTTTAAATCAGCGGAAGCCGCCTCATCGCAAGGCTCTTTTCATGCCGGCTTCGGACTTATGGGAATTCCTGCTTCTCAGGCTCCCACGAGGAACATGCCTTACTTTGTGTGAAACCACACTCCGACAAGTCAGTCCTGCGTCTGCTTTCGCAGCCATATTTCCTTCAGCCCGGCAATCCGGCTTTCTCTCCATCTTTTTAGGGACACTTGACAGGTGTCTAATGATTGCTATACCACTTAGCTACTGCCTGAAACAGGCAGACGGGATTCGAACTCTAGCACCGTCAAAAAAGCTAATAAAATCAAGGAGGAACGCACACTGTCTAACGTGTGTCTACAGGCTGTCTACAACTTGTAAATCAGAGAGGAAAGCTGTCAAGGGGTCTGCGGAGCAGATACATTTTACCCCTTTACTGCTTTCTATTGCGACCGAATAAATCCCATACTTTATATAAGAGGTTGATAGAACAGTTTTTGTCTATCAACCTCTTGTTTACTATTTTGATTAAATAACGATTACGTTTACTCCTCTGCTCTACTATCTTCGTTCATCATATTATCTAAAGCATATTCACAGGCTTGTATAACAAAGCTGGAAAATGTAACGTTTTGACCATTTATTGTATTTTCTATTTTTTCAATTAAAGGAATGGGAAATCTAATAGTTTTGTTCTCTGTTTCTTTTCTGTTTGCTTTTAATTGGAATGCCATATGCAATACCTCCCATCGTGATTATCGTACTGCATATTAATCAACAAATAAGCATTGCATTATGCATTGCTTTTTATATTGCACATTATTTTTTCTTATGATAAGATATATACTAAGATAGTAAAAAGATATTTAAACATTTTACTGTCCTTACAAATCTTGTGATACAAGGAGGATAACGGAATGAGAAAGAAACAAATTATTAAGCGAATCATGGTCACGGCACTATCAACGGTGATGGTTCTGGGAACAGTGAACACGGCATGGGCAGGAAATGTCTATGGAGATGATGGGAGCCATATTAAAATAATGACTTCTGCCGGAGAATCAACTTCTCTGCCGAAAACAAACTTTAATGGAATGCAAGTCTCTTTATTGCCAGCAGATACTGAAATATGGATATCAAGTGAAGGGGCAACCGCTAATGCCAGTACAATCTTTTTTTATCATGGCATATGTGCGAAAGATACACTCACTGACCTTGACCGAATTACGGATACTCGTTTATATGGTGACTCTGCAACAAACCCACTTAATACTAGACGCTTACAATATGACAAGCAATTTTCTGCATTTCCAGTCTGCGACCATCCTGAACCGCATGACCCCCGCAACTCTGTATATGTAATACTTCTTGAAGATACCGAAGATTTTAGTTGGCAAAGATTTTTTTATATGCTTGACGATGGCTCCTATCCGATAATATCAACAGAGCAAACAAACGAAACACTCACTCAACCCGGACGAGATTACACACATACTCACAAAAATGCTGAATCTGATAGTAGCACCCCCAATATAGACCCTGAATGGCAAAATATTGATTCTGATGGGATTGCTCATGGACCAGATGGAGACAAGTCTGGTACTATCTGGTTGCCCGGCTGGGGCTATATGAGTGGTAAAAAGATTGGTTTCATGGGATAGTATTATATTTAGGGGAGACTATTTTTCAAGTCTCCTCTTCCTTTTTCAAAAGTTCAAGAAAATCTATCACTTCTTTCATTTTTTCATCACTCGGTTCGGGATATTCTTTTTTATCTTCCTCACAGCTATATAGAACGGGAACATCTCTTAAACATATCATATTTATAAATGCTTCTTTATCAATGGAACATTCTTTAAAAATATTCGTCTTATTGTCTTTGGTATATGAACCATTCAATTCAGCAATTTTTCTTTTTCTTTCATTCTCTGATACAGTCGAATGACAAATTTCATTTAAGTCAGACATATAATTCCAAAAATCCTGTGGTATTGAAAAAACGACTTTGTCATCTGAAACTTTTAGGAAACGCCGAATATCTACTAAAAAATCGGGAGTTTCCTCACTTACATCATGAAACTTTCCAGACAAATCTTGATTATAGATCCAATCTAAACTATAATTCCACTTTTTTCTAATTAGAACGGCCTTATCGATAGGGAGACTCGAAAGCCCAGTTTCATAGTAGCAAATCATACGTTCACTTACATCAAGTATCTGACCTAATTCTTGTTGTGTATAGTTAAGTTCTTCTCTAATTTTCAGCAAATTGTTTGATATTATTTTTTTTTCTTTATTAGCCATCAAGCCACTCTCCTCTTTAATAACCGGAAATTCAATTTCCGGAATTTCTGATAATGATTTTAGCATAATACTGTTGTACAATCAAGACATGATATATCAAATAAGTCAATGCAGAGCTCGGTATTGGCGGAAAGGAGATAAATACCATGCACGCAAACTTAATAGGCGTACAGCCACTTAGCTTTACAAATACTTCAGGTGAAACAATTAACGGAACCAATATTTTCGTAGCTTTTAAAGATGAGAAAGTGCAAGGCCTCCGTACAGAGAAGTTTTTTCTGAAAGAAAACATCAATCTCCCTAAAGACACTAAGCTCAACGATACATTGGATTTAGCGTTTAACCATAAGGGCAAAATTGAGATGATTTATAAAGTATAATTCCATTTCAGGCATTGGAGATAGTACCAGTGCTATCTCCAATGTCAGCCATAAGTTTCAATCACAAAAACAACCCTGTCAGAAAGAGAGGTAACTCATGAATCATATAAACGAAGACAAATACTTGCACCGGAAACGAAATCGAATTAAACTTTATTTCCGCTTGCGTTTGGGACTCCAACAATTAGTGCTTCGTCCTTATAACATGGCTGTACCAATATTACTGATCTTCCTATTAACAACACTATGGAAACTCAAGTGGAAATTTTTACCTTATAAAGCCATTCCATTATCACTTCTGCCGATATATCAGTACATTATTTCCGTTGGGACTGTGTTAATTCCACTCGTATTCCTTTTGGGATTCTTACACTTCTTAGGCGAAATAACCGCCCGCCAAGATGAATCGAATCTGATTGTGGCTTTCACTGAAAAAGACTTGAGAAACGGTCACCCGATTTTGGTAAGTCGTAAAAAATTTCAAGGAGATGTCACCATAAGGGAATTTTATACAAATATTCCCCTGAAAATATGGAAGGCTCGTAAAGATGAAATTTCAGATATAATGAACATTCATGTTCTGACTGAAATTGAATATGGCGGCAAAAAGAACGATAACGGCAATCGAATAATCCTATACACTGCGCCTACCAGAAAACGTACTGACAGAGGACAATTATATGATAGCGAACTCTAATCTTATACTGGCATATGATTATGATAAATGGTACGGCTGGGGACAGAAAGAGCCAATAGTCGTTAATATATCCCCTAAAACCAATAGCCACATTTTAATTTGTGGTATGTCTGGTTCTGGCAAAAGTTTTTATGAGAACGTGCTTTTTACGAAACTCCTTTCCCCTGACAGTGAAATATATTTCGCTGACTACAAGCAAGACGACTTGTTTCAACATTTGCGTGGCTGCCCCCGGTATTATCCTTATAAGGAATCGCTGAAAGCACTTGATATTGTTTATGATAAGCTGCATAAAAGGCAAACTAACGAGGACACGGAACGACACCCAATAACTCTCATCTGGGACGAATATATGGCAAACATGCTTGCGCTGCAAGGTGAGGATAAAAAAGCCGCAACAATAGCCATGAACAAAGTGTCTGAAATCCTCATGCTTGGACGTTCCCTCTCTGTCCGTTTTTTCACTTCTTGCCAGCGACCGGACGCCAGCGCTTTCCCATCTGGAAGCCGCCTAAATTACGGTGTCATTATCATACTGGGCGCACCCATACGAAGTATTTATGAAATGCTTATTCCCACGGAATACATTGAAAGAATCGGCGATAGGGAGTTCAAAACGGGAGAGGGAATCGTTTTATTGCAAGGTTCGGAACTGCATTTTATCAAAGTGCCACTCGTTCAGAACACAGACCGTATGAAAGAACTGTGTATCAAGGCATTGTCTTAGCGGATATAGCAATCAGCGGACGGAGGGCGGCGGCGAAGCCGCAAGCCCTTTGCTCTAGTATTACCCAGACTTCGTGTGTCAGTGTTAAAAACGCAAAAATCCTTTAAAATCAATGGTTCCGGCATATCCTCCGATTGTGTCGGCTCTGTGTCGGAACCTAGAAAGGAAATACGATGACAACCAAAAAGACAAACACAAATAATAATCGGCGTAGCCGAAAATACCAATTAACCTTTAACAACCCGGAAAAGCACAAAAATTGTTCCCATCAGGCGATTAAAGAAAAGCTGTCCAGTTGGGAGAATATTATTTACTGGTGTATGTGTGATGAAGTTGCTAAGGCTCCGCATACCCATCTATTTACACAATTTAAGAATCCTGTCTACTTTTCCAGCATAAAGAAAACCTTTCCCTCTGCTCATATTGAAGAAGCGAAGGGAACTGCAGAAGAAAACCGGGCATATATCCGCAAAGAGGGCAAGTGGGAAGATACAGAAAAGGAAACTACCAATTTAAAAGATACCTTTGAGGAATGGGGAACCATGCCACAAACGGGACAGGGACGAAGAAGTGATTTAGCCAACCTCTACCAGATGATTAAAGACGGCTATTCCAATGTGGAGATTTTGGAAATCAATCCTGACAACCTCTTGAACCTACAGCACATTGACAAGGCACGCTTAGAGATACTTTCCAGCCGCTACAAGGCAGAACGGCGCATGAATCTGTTAGTAACCTATGTGAGCGGTTCAACCGGCTATGGGAAATCAAGGTATATCCTTGATAATCACGGCGATTCCAATGTATACCGGGTAACGGACTACAAGCACCCATTCGACACCTATTCCGGGGAAGATGTGATAGTCTTTGAAGAATTTAGAAGTGATTTACCCATAGGCAATATGCTGAACTATCTTGACATCTACCCCCTGCAACTTCCTGCACGATACAACAACCGGCAAGCCTGTTATAACTTCGTGTATATCGTTTCCAACTGGAAACTAGATGACCAATACCATAATATCCGCTTGGAGCAGACAGAAACATGGAACGCCCTTATACGGCGTATTCATAAGGTAAGGGTATACACGGCTCCCGGTGAATGGCAAGAATATGATACTATTGATTATCTGCATGGATTCCAGACGGTTGACAGGGCAGATACACCATTTAACAATTAAATCTGACAGGCGTTGGGACTTCACAATATACGCTGATAAAACTACTATAAACCAAAAAACGATAAAGAAAATAATCATACTTACAAATTATAAAATCAAAAACCATATCAAATTTCAATCAAACAATCCCAAAAACAAAACTTTTCTCCCTGCGCCTGTTGCAAGGCGGCGTATATGAATGACATTAAAAATACTTCGGAAATCTTCAATCTTTCTTTATTGAAGGAAGCCCTTGAATGCGGTATACTTGATACAGACAGTGTGCTAGATACGCTTATGTCAACAAAGAGAGAACAAGTCCGTAAAATACATAATTACGCCATCACACCGCCAGCAAAAGAGGGCGGACGGTGGCAGACCTGCTATAAAGGTTCAGACGGAAAACGAAAGAATATCAAGGCACAAACGGAAGATGAATTATTGGATAAGCTAATTCCAATATACTTCCAAAATTCGCACATTGACAAAATGACTTTTTACGAACTGTATGAGGAATGGTTGGAGTATAAACAGACCGTAACCAACAGCCCTAACACCATTAAGCGGCATAAACAACATTACCATAAATATTTTGAACCATCTGCTCTGCATGAGAAGAAAATCAAACGGATAGACGAGTTACTGCTTGAATCAGAGTGCAACCGCATTGTAAGGGAATTTAATCTTCCCCGTAAAGAATGGGGTAACATCAAGACAATTTTAAACGGTATGTTTGAATATGCCATCAGAAAAAAGTATCTCACGGAAAACCCCATGGATAAGGTTCAGATTCTTGTCAAGTTTAAACAGGTAATCAGGAAAACAGGAAAAACAGAAACCTATAATTCTGATGAACTGAAAGACTTGAACCAGTATCTTGACTGTATGTATACAGAAACAGAAGATACCGCTTTCCTCGCCATCAAGTTGAATTTCCTGCTTGGCTTACGGGTGGGGGAACTGGTCGCTTTAAAATGGGACGATTACATCAATATTAACCATTTGCATATTGTCCGTGAAGAAGTCAGAAATCAGGTTACAAACCAATATGAGGTAGTAGAACATACAAAAACGAACCGTGACAGGTTCGTGGTTCTGGTTCCGAAAGCAATCAATATTCTGCAAAAGATTGAGCGTACCGGCGATTATATTTTCATGAGAGGCGGAGAACGGCTTACATCAAGGCAGATTGCCTATGTACTGGAAAAGTATGCGGAACGTCAGGGACTATCTACAAAGTCCACCCACAAAATGAGAAAGACGTTCGCCAGCAATCTAAACGCCAGCGGTGTGCCCCTCGACTGTATACGGGAATTGCTGGGACATAGCAACTTGAATACCACTCTCGGATATATCTACAATCCATTGACGGAAAAAGAAACCTATGACCTCATATCTAAGGCTTTGTAAGCTGTCTACAACTGTCTACAGCCTGAAAGACACAAAAAAATAGCGGAAGTCCTTATAAATCAAGGCTTCCGCAACATTTAAAAAGAGCGCGAGACGGGACTCGAACTTTATCGCCTTTTCTCCATCAGGACAGAATGAGAAGTGTCTACAACTGTCTACAACATTTTGGAGAACGCAAAAGGCTGAAACCCCTTGTAAATCAAGGAAATTTCAGCCCATGAAAAAAGCGCGAGACGGGATTCGAACCCGCGAACTATCATCCTCCGATGGCAGCTGCCTGCCGTTTCGGCGCTATCATAAACTGCGGCATACCGTACTGCAGCGCAGCCGGCACCATCTGGCTCTTACGCCATGATTTCTGCAGCAACGATCCATTTGATCCGGTGTGGTTCCCAGTCCTAACCTTTCACCACACCGACCGTCTTTAACTTTTTGACCGGGACGACCAGATCTTTCTGCTGATCCATCACATGGTCTATATCCTTGTAAGCGAACCGGCTTTCCTCGGCCACATCAGATTTCTTCATTTTTCCAAGAACCACACCCTGGGCCTTTAAGTCATTTATGACTTCTTCGCAGGAAAATTTCTCCATTGCAGCCTTTCGGGAATAGGCCCTTCCCGCTCCGTGAGACGAGCTTTCGAAGCTCTCCGGATTTCCTTTTCCCATGACTACATAGCTGTAGGACCCCATCGCTCCCGGGATTACGGCCATCTCACCGTTTCCGGCTCTCGTCGCCCCCTTCCGGTGAACCCATACCTCTTTTCCGTAATGTGTCTCTAAGGAGGCGTAATTATGATGACAGTTGATATGTTCCGTAAATTCCATGGTTGTATCCAGATACTTTTCCACCTTCTCAGCTACAATTTCCAGAGTTTTCTCCATCATACGCTTTCTGTTTTCAAATGCGTATTCCAAAGCCAGGTTCATCCACAGAATATAGTCCTGCCCCTCTGCACTGTCCACAGGAAGAAATGCCAGATGGTACGAATCCGGGACAGCGCTGTGCCACGCGGCATTCAACTCCCTTGCTCTCTTGTGAAAGTAATCACAGATTTCCTTTCCAAAATGGCGGCTTCCGGAGTGAATCATAATCCCCAGATATCCATCCTGATCCTCCTGGAGTTCGATAAAATGGTTGCCGCCGCCCAGCGTACCGATCTGGTAAAAGGCATCCTCCATCAGCGGAAACAACGCTTCATTCTTCTCATAATCGGAGGCGTGTTCCAGACACCGGTCCAGAACCTCCGATTCCTGTCTCTTCTTATATGAATTATAACCAACCGGGATATTTCTCATGATCTCTCCGGTAATGGCCTGGAACATGGTTCCATTACCGGTTATAACAGGTTTCATATCCTCTGCCTTTATATTGGTGGAAACAAAATTCATCCCACAGCCAATATCGACGCCTACTGCGTTTGGAATGATGACGCCGTCTGCGGCAATGACTCCTCCGATCGGCATTCCCTTTCCCTGGTGGGTATCGGGCATCAGACACGCCCACTTATGGATAAACGGAAGCTGTGCCAGGTGGCGCGCCTGTTCCAGACAGCCTTCCTCTGCTTCTTCTATATTTTTCAGCCAGATTTTTACCGGCTTATTCATCTGCTCTTCTTTCCATGTAAACATAATCTCATTCCCCTTTTCCCAGGACTCCCGCCTGTTTTATGAATTGTTCTCTGTTGTGACTTTATCTTACCAGTATTTCCTGAAGGAATCATTTAAAAAAGGGTGCGAACCTGGTGACATAAGGAAAAAATGGAAGTATAATCATTTTTAAGGATTGGCTCATACCGGAGTGTGGCTGAAAATTGCTTTCTGACAGCTGCTCTGAGGAATGAATGTTCAAACACGCTCTGGTGCTCTGGGCAAATATCAAACACCTGATCCACCATGATTTACGCAAGGCAGCCAAAGAATACCCAAAGAAAGTGACGATACCATGAAAGAATTTTCAGAACTTGTGAAACGGTTCGACCGGATCCGTACCTATGTGAGGGATTTCTATGTATATGGTTTTAAAACCCGTGAAGACTACAGCGAGGGCAGCGGACGCACCTATGACAATGAGCGCCGGCGGATTGAAAGCTGGTTTTCCCCCTACATTCACAGCGAGTACAACGAGGAACGGAAAAAAACAGTGGCCATCATCGTCCACAGCAACCGGATCGCCGTCAACCCGCTGTTTTCCGTCTGGAAATCAAAAAGTTTTACCTCCAATGACATCATGCTTCATTTCTTTATACTGGATTTATTCGGGAATGGCAGTTTTTACACAGCGGACGAAACAGCGGACGAGCTTCAGAACCGGTACGGAATCCTCTTCGATTCCCAGACGGTACGAAAAAAACTGGTGGAATATGAGTCTTTGGGAATTTTAAGTGTAAGAAAGGAAGGGCGAAGGCTGCTTTATGGGAGGCTGGAGAATTGCTGTGGTGATAAAGAGAATGCCTCCTCAAATCTGCATTGGACGGGCCCGGCGGAAGAGCTGACACGGTCTCCCGGTTTCATTGACATGGTCAGTTTTTATCAGGGATGCGCCCCCTTTGGCTTTATCGGCAGCACCATACTGGATAATCTTCAAAAGGAAAATACCGTGTTCCGGCTCAAGCACGATTTTCTGGTTCATACGTTGGAAGATGAAATTCTTCTGGAGCTCCTGCGCGCCATGAGGGAACATAAGGAAATCAGACTGGAAAATAAGAGTGCCAAGACAGGCCGGACGGAACTTACAGAAGGGATTCCCCTGAAAATTCTGGTGAGCACGCAGACAGGCCGGCGCTACGTCGTCGTTTATCAGACAAGAACAAAACGCTTCTCCAGTTTCAGGCTGGACTATCTCCTGTCGGTGAGTCTGTTGGCGTCAGAAGAAAAGAGCCTGGAGGCACCGTATGAACAGCACAAAAATGATCTGGAAAAGAATCTGCCAAAGACATGGGGAGTCTCCTTTGGCGACGGCCGCAGAAAAGAGCGGCTGGAAATGCTTTCCTTCACCCTGTCGCTTAATGAAGAACGGGAGGCCCACATCATCAGCCGCCTGGAACGGGAGGGCCGCGGCGGTACCATAACGCGGCTGGATCACGGTGTCTGGCGCTATACCCGCGAATGTTTTGACTGCAACGAGCTGATGCCGTGGGTCAAAACATTTACCGGACGGATCCTTTCCTTTTCCTGCTCGAATTCCATGATAGAGAAGAAATTCTTCCGGGATATGGAACGCATGGCGAAAATGTATGCGGAAAGTCCCCCTCATGTACATTCGGCGGAATGTGCGAAAAGTCCCCCTCATATACATTCGGCAGATCGGGAGGTGAACAACGATGGAGCCTGAACTGTTTTCTGAAATCTACAACTGTTATTTTCTGGTCGTGCGCCGGATTCTGGACGAGGCCGCAGAACATGGTTTGTCTGAATGCGACTTAAACCGCATTGCGGATACATACGGATATGAGGAGAGCGCTCTCTCTATCGTCCCAAAGCTGGTAAGCGGAGAATGGAATTTACTGGAAAGATCCGGGGAAGGCAATCCCGGCAGGCCGCTTTTTCGCTCCCGTGTAAAAGCGCCGGCGCCTCTGCCTCTGACTAAGCTTCAGCGTTCCTGGCTGAAAGCAATATCCGCAGATCCCAGATTTCGCCTGTTTTTTACCGACGAAGAGTGCAGGGAACTGGATCAGGACTTAAAGGATATTCAGCCCCTGTTTTATCCGGGGGACTTTTCGTATTTTGACCAGTATTCGGACGGAGACGCCTATACGCTGGATTCGTACCGGCAGCATTTTAAAACAATACTGGAAGGAATCCGCGAGAACCGGATACTGGTTATCGATTACTTTTCAGCAAAAAATCATCTGACTGCCTCCCGCTATCTTCCCTGCCGGCTGGAATACTCTGCCAAAGACGACAAATTCCGTCTTATGGCTGTCCGCGTCCGGAATGATAACAGCTTAAGCTGGCTGACGATTCTCAATCTGTCAAGGATCATGCGGATTCAAGACACTGGTTTATCCCTGGAAATCCGCCCGGACATCGACGCATATTTAGAACACTCCCTCTGCCAGGAGCCTGTGCTTCTGGAAATATCCAATGAACGCAACGCATTAGAACGGACCATGCTTCATTTCGCATGCTATCAGAAACGAACGGAAAAGCTGGGCGATTCCGGTAAATATCTCTGCCGGATTTATTACAGCCGGGACGTGGAAACAGAACTGTTAATACAGATTCTCTCCTTCGGACCGGTAGTAAAGGTGCTGGGACCTGATAACTTTCTGAAACAGGTGAGGGAGAGAGTGGAAATGCAGCAGCGGCTGTTGAAAATGTGTTGAAGAGTTTATTTTACATTAAAAAGGGACTTAAAAAAAAGCCCCCAATGTATTCATCATACATTTCCCCCTTCGCTTATTCCCGCGAGGGCAGCAAACCAAATGTCCTCAACAGCATTGCCAGCCAGCAGCTGTCCGCGGAGTTTTCAGTTCCCGATTTTTACTCCTTTTTATAGTTATAAAAGGAGACAGACGATACGCTAACCCGCATCGCCTGTCTCCGTCTTATATCCTATCCCTTATAACAATCCAGCGTAAACCAGAACTCCACTCCGCCTTCCACATTTCTCACTCCGCAGGCCTTTCTGTGGGAGTCCATGATAGCCTTTACGATAGACAGCCCGATACCGCTGCCGCCATACTCTCTCGTATGGGATTTATCCACTTTAAAGAACTTCGTCCACAGATTCGGAATATCTTCTTCAGGGATGTTATTCCCCGTATTAAACACAGTTACGAGCGCTTCCTCTCCGTTATCCTCCACCGTGATCACTATCTTTTTCTCGCCTGCCAGATGGTTCAGTGCATTGTTTAGATAGTTCGTCACCACCTCTTCGATCTTGAACTCATCCGCACACACATACACAGGGCCGCAGTCCTCTAAATGTACATCTGCTTCCTTCTGCTGTATCAGAATACCGACCGAATTGATTACTCCGCGGATTAAATCGGTTAAGTCAAACCGGTCCATGACCGGGGCGTCGTTGCCGGCTTCCAGAGCTGACAGGGTCAGGAGCTGACGCACCATCTTATTCATCTTATTGGCCTCATCCATGATGACTTCACAGTAATAATCCCTGCTCTCCGGGTCTTCCGCCATCCCTTCTGTCAGACCTTCCGCGTACCCCTGAATCAGGGCAATGGGCGTCTTCAGTTCATGGGATACATTCGCAATGAAATCCTTTCGCATCTCATCGACCTTGATCTTCTCCTCGATGTCCTGCTGCAGCTCCGTGTTGGCCGTTCTCAGCTGGCCGATGGTCTCCTTCAGCGTATCGGACAGCCGATTCATGCTGTTGCCCAGCACGCCGATCTCATCCTCCGCCTGACCGGTGTATTTTGCGTCAAAATCGAGATTTGACATCTTCTCTGACAGATTGGCGAGCTGAAGAATCGGGGAAGTAATCTTTTTCGTGGCAAAATATATAAATAAGCTTCCGACAAGCAGAGCCGCGATCCCCACATACGCCAGGAAGCGGTTAGCCAGCTCCACACTCTCCCGAATGCTGGCCAGCGGTGTCGACATCAGAAAGATCGTCTTGTTATCTGAAAAATATCCCCAGCTCTCCAGATAATAGGAATCGGAGCGCTTGTCATACGTCTTCTGGATAAAATAGTTATCGTGGGTCTTTAAAATGCTGACCTTCGGCATATTCTTTCCAAAGATATACCCCTGAACCCGGCTGGATAAGTAATCCCGCTCCCCCGTATTAGAGATCAGGACCTGATCGGTGGCGCTGTCCATCAGCACAATATTCATATTGTACTTCTCGCCAAGGACCCGGAATAACTGCTGGATCGGCCCCTCGTTCTCTCGGTTGGGATCATAGGTGCTTTTAAAGTATTCAAAAATATCGGTGCCCTTCTGTTCGGTTTCCGTAACGATCCGGTCGATTCCCGTATATGCCTTTTCCAGTGTGGCAACCTTGTCCATGGTATAAAAGCTTTCCAGGAACCAGTTATTCACACACCAGGTGGCAATCAGCACAAATGCCATCAGTCCCACGAACACCATGGCAAACCGGGCTTTTATGGAATGTCTCATTCACTCACCTCGAATTTATAGCCCATTCCCCAGATGGTCCTGATGTAATCCCCTTTCTCTCCCATCTTGCTCCGGAGCTTCTTTACATGGGTGTCGATCGTCCTCGCGTCGCCGAAGTAATCGTAATTCCACACATTATTAAGAATCTTCTCTCTCGAAAGGGCAATTCCCTGATTCTCCACAAAATATGTCAGAAGTTCGAATTCTTTATAACTCAAGTCAATATTCTGTCCATCGATCGTAACCTGATGGGCTGCTTTATCGATACGGATTCCTCCGATCTCGATCAAATCAGAGGAGACGGCGTTGCTTCTTCTTAAGATCGCTTCCACTCGCGCCACCAGAATCTTCGGGCTAAACGGTTTGGAAATATATTCATCCACGCCCAGATTAAAGCCCTGCAGCTCGTCACGCTCCTCACTTCTGGCCGTCAGCATGATGATCGGAACCTGGGAATACTTTCTGATAGTCCTGCAGGTCTCCCAGCCATCCATCTTCGGCATCATCACATCCAGAATAATCAGTGCAATATCCTTCTGCTCGAAAAACAAATCCACCGCCTCCTCGCCGTTGGAAGCTTCAAGCACTGAAAATCCCTTTACACTCAAAAAATCCTTTACCAGTTTTCTCATTCTGGCCTCGTCATCAACTACTAATATCTTTAACTGTTCCATGATAACCTCCTGAACTGAAATCATACAACTTATCTCTGCTTATTATTGTAACAAAACGGTCAGATAAATTCTACAGTTTCACAGAGATTTCACATAAATGGGGACAGTTCATTCCCCGCCAGGCGCGCCGCAGTCCGGTTCGGCCGGGTCGGCTCCGTCAGTTATTCCTCCGCGTTCCTCAAGGTCATCCTCGCCGCATCTGCCAGCGCCATGCTGATCACCGATCCTGCCAGCACGACCACCCATGGTCTGTCGGAAAACAGTTCAAAGAGCCCTCCGTACAGTGCCTGTCCAACGGGAAGCGCACAGACACAGATCGTGGATACAAACGCGCCTGCCTTTCCCAGTAAATGAACCGGGGTACTCTTCTGTATAAAGGTCTGTGCCGCTATGGTAAACATTGCCGCACACGCCATTCCCGTCATAACAGAGAAGAGAAGAACCGCGTAGACTGCCGTATCCGGCGCCCCGGTCAGCAGAATTAAAATCACCGGTATTAAAAGCAGCGGTGTTCCCATTAAAAAAAAGTGGGACTGCTTAAACTTAATCTTCTTCCCAGCCAGCCCGGATAAGAGACCTCCGAGAATTGATCCCAGCCCGAGAGCCGCTTCAGCGAATCCATAGGCCTGTGCAGACATTCCAAGATATATTTTCACCAGATACGGCAGACCGATGATGAAAAGTGCAGACAGGAAGAGATTGATTCCCGCCACAATGATAAGCAGCTTAAAAAGACAGGTATTTTCTTTGATTAAGTAGAACAGCGCCTCCTTTAAGTCCAGAAGAGCCGTGCGTACAGGAGAAGCCTCCGGTGCCCTCTTATCATGCGGAATCCGCAGAAACAGCTCCATCACAGCCGATAGAAAGAAGCAGACCGCACTGGCCGCCAGTATCGGCTTCACTCCCCCGATCCCGTAGAGCATACCGGCTAAAATCGGTCCCAGCAGTCCTGCAAGGGCCTGAACCTGCATCACAATCCCGTTAGCCGCCATCAGATGCTCCCGGGCTGCCAGAAGCGGAATGCTGGCCTGAACCGCCGGCTGATAAAAAGCCTGGATCAGAGTCAAAAGAATCATAAAAACCGCAACTGCAGCCAAACTGCCGATACTTCCGAAGATCACATCGTAGCTCACAATCATTCCCGCAGTCACGAAATCCAGAATCGCCATAATCTTCTGTTTCGGAAGCCGGTCTGCCAAAACTCCGCCGAAGGGCGACAGAACCAAAGTGGGTATCATGGATACAGCCAGGATGGTACCAAACACGGCAGCCGATCCCGTAACATCCAGAACGTATAATGACAGTGAAAAACGCAGAATCGAATTACCGAACAAAGAAATTATCTGTCCCAGAATCATAATGGAAAAATCTCGTTGAAACAGGCGTGAATTCATATTTTTATTCTCCTCATTTTTAATACCGACGGTTGGTATGTATCTTTGTGAAAAAGAAGGGCGGAATTAAGCCCGCCCTGGCTGTTCTTTCATTACTTCGTCATAATACCCGATTATGGCTTTCTTAATGCGTTCATCGATCACCGGAAGTCCCATCTTTTCGCAGAATTCCTGAAAATAATCGATTTTTATAAGAAAGTCCTCTCTGTTTTCCGCAAACATTCCGATCCAGACATTCATCAGGATCATCATGGTCTCAGAAAGTTCCTTCGGCCTCGTCACATGTATGGAGCCATCACGGATTCCCTCCTCGATCAGCTCTGCAATAAATGGCGCAGAATCTCGTATGGTGGAATCCAGAATCAGGGTACGAAGCCGCGGATTATCTTTGTTGGAATACGGCATCAGTTTATCCAGCTCAAATTTCTTCTTATCGGTAAACAAGAAGCGGAGAATCTCCTTAAGCTTTTCCAGACCGTTTAGCGATGGATCCAGCCGTATATCCATAAACCATTCAGCCTCATCGTAGTAGACATCGGTCAGCCGGTCCATGATTTCTTCCTTGGACTTAAAGTGGTGATAAACCGCTCCCTTTGACATTCCCAGCGCATTCACAATATCCTGAATGGTCGTATGGTCATACCCTTTCTCCCGAAACAACGTGCGGGACACATCGAGTATCTTCTGAACCGTCTCCTCCGGATACTTATTACGTGCCATACGCTCTCCTCCTTTTACATACATACCGTCGGTATGTTAATAATAGCAGAAGAAAGTTTAAATGTCAACCCCCGTCATTTCCGTCCTTTCCGAATCTCCCGCTCCTCTCAGCAGTTCCCCCATCTCTTTCAGGGATAGATATACGCCATCAGGGACTACCTCCGCTCCCTCCAGATCTTCTCTTTTCGTTTCCCCGGTCAGCACCAGCATTCCCATGGCGCCATTGTTCACACCGGCAGCCACATCCGTGTACAGACGGTCGCCTACAAATGCGATTCGCTCCCTGTCCACGCCGGTCTTCTTCAGAATCATATCCACGGTTTCAGGAAACGGCTTTCCAACGTATCTCGGCTGCTTCCCTGTAGACAGGGAAATCGCTGCACAAAACGCGCCGCAGTCCGGGATAAACCCGTCTTCTGTGGGACAGTTGATATCCAGATGGGTCGCAAGAAATTCAGCTCCGCTTCTGATATAGGTACATGCCCGCTCCAGTTTTTCATAGGTAAGCGTCAGATCGAATCCAATCACCACCACGTCCGGCATCTCCTGTGTCAGACAGATTTTAGCCTCGCGGAAGCTCTCCTCCAGCGCCGGTGTTCCAACCAGATATACGGACCGCCCCGCATAACAGGTCTTTAAGTACCGGATCATCACATCCCCGGAGGTCATGATCTGCTCCCGGCCGATCTCACAATTCATTCTCTTCAGTTTTTCCAGATAGACTTTGGGCGACCGGGAAGAATTGTTTGTAAAAAATAAGTATTTACGCCCGCTTTCCTCTACCGTCTTTAAGAAGTCCAGCGCTCCATCCAGAATCCGGTCTCCCAGGTAAAATGTCCCATCCATATCGAGGACAAATAATTCCGCTTTTTCAAGCAGTTCCGTTCTCTGTTCCTTCAACAGCTTTTCCGCCTTCCCGCATGTAAAGTAAATTCCGCATTTCCCGCTATCCACGCCAGGCGCGGCATATTCCCGGAAAATTCGTAATTACCCCGCTGCAGTTTAAGTCAGCCAGCTTTTCCAGCAGAGCCATATCATTGATCGTCCACGCGTTGATTTTGATTCCATGTCTGGTACAGCTTTCCACCACGTCATCCGTCAGTTTTGCCCCATTGGGATGGTAGCACTCGAAGCCGTACCGGCTGCAGAAATATCCTGCATTGCCCAGTCCGTCGTCCACCAGGATTCCGCATTCAATATCCGGTTCCAGCTCTTTGGCTTTCAGCAGAGACACGTGGTTAAAAGAGGAAAACATCACCTTCTTTTCCAGGTGGTACTTTCTCAGAAGGGCTATCGTCTTTTCTTCCAGCCCCTCGTAATAGTAAATACTGGTCTTAAACTCGATGTTGGTGGTCACCGGCTCATCCTTCACCCAGAGGCAGTACTCCTCAAACGTGGGAATCGCCATGGTTTCGTACCTTCCATTCCAGCATTTGGCTGCGTTAAACTGTTTTAATTCTTCATACGTATAATCACGAACATAGCCGGTGCCATCCGTGGTCCGGTCGATCCGTTCATCGTGAAGCACCACCACCACATCATCCTTTGTAAGCTGGACATCCAGCTCAATCTCATCGCATCCGGCTTCCACCGCTTTTTTAAACGCCAGCATCGTATTCTCGGGATACCTTCCGCTGTATCCCCGGTGCGCAGTCACTTTCATTGTCAGCCCCTCCTGTCATTGATTTCCTTTATCTTTTCCGGGTCAAATTTATATTGATGGGTATCTGTCAGAAGGCCGTTGGTCTCCTGCTCTACATCAGTCAGCTGTGTATAGCAGTAACCGCAGAGCAGATCGGAATCATAGACCGCATCAATGATCCGGCTGTACTCTTTTAAGAATTCCGATCGCCCGATTGCCGTATATCCCCAGCCGCTCTCGTCCTCCGAGACTGCAATACCGCCAAACTCGGTCAGCACCACCGGCTGCTTCTGATAGGAATGCCCCTTTGCAAACAACCGTTTTTCCACAATCCCTGGAAGATCTCTGATGTCTTTTAAACATTTTTTATACAGCTCCTGCTGCTTCTCGTCATCCTCTCTTCCGTGTTGGTAGGAGTGGACCGCACAGATATCCGTATCCGTCATCTCCCAGCCGTCGTTGGATATCACCAGGCGGGTAGAATCCAGACTGTGGGCCATATAGTAAAGAGATTTGGAAAAACTCTGCTGCTCCTGATTCTCATAGATTCCCGGAACGCCCCAGCTCTCATTTAACATGCCCCAGACAATGATGCTGGGGTGATTGTAGTCTCTCCGGATCACATCCATCCATTCTTTCATAAAGGCACAGGCGCCCTCCGGCGTATAGACCCAGAAACTCGCCATGGCCTCCCACACCAGAAAGCCCAAATGGTCCGCCCAGTATAAAAACCTGGGATCCTCCACCTTTTCATGCTTTCTGCATCCGTTAAAGCCCATAGCCTTGGACATTAAAATATCATTTTTATAGTCCTCATCGGAAGGCGCTGTAATCAGGCTTTCCGCCCAGTACCCCTGGTCTAAAAGAAGCTTCTGGTAGTAAGGCTGGTTGTTTAAATAGATTTTTCCGTCTTCAATCCGGACCTTCCGCATTCCAAAATAGCTCTCCACCCGGTCGGTCACCTCCGCGCCGCAGCGCAAGGCCATGGCAGCCTCATAGAGGTTGGGATTCTCCGGCGACCAGTAAGCCCCGACAAAATGGAAGGCACCGTTTAACGCCTTCTTCTGAAATACATCCACCGTAATGGTGTTGCAGAGTTCCCTGCACCACACGGTGCCCTTAAATACCGTTTCGTTCTCCCGGCAGATCGTGATCTCCGTCTCGCACGGAAGCGCCGTTCCCTGTTCCAGCCGGTAATCGATCTTTACCGTCCCTTCATCAATGTCCGGCGTAAAACGAATCCAGGAAAACCGTGATTCGGACACCGGCTCCAGCCATACCGTCTGCCAGATTCCGGTGCTGGGCGTATACCAGATAAAACTGGATTCATCCTCCCAGTACTGTTTTCCTCTGGCGATCTGTTCATCCTTCAGCCAGTCTTCCACCTCCACGCGGATACACTCATCGCCCCAGTTCAGACAGCGGGTCACATCAAAACTGAAGGGAGTCTGACCTCCAATATGGCTTCCCACGCACTGTCCGTTGACCCACACCCGGCAAAAATAATCGACCGCTCCGAAATTCAGCAGCACGTTCCGCCCTTTCCAGGTCCCGGGAACTTGAAAGGTCCGTTCATAGACAACGGAATCCTCCCGAATCCGTTCACCGATCCCGCTCTTTCGGCACTGGCACACGTATGGTACCTCAATCGTTCGCTTTTCTCCGCCCAGATAAAAATCCCAGGCTCCATTTAAATTTACCCATTCACTCCTTACAAAATCAGGACGCGGATACTCTTCTCTCATACGTTATCCTCCAAGCTTATTTCATAACAGTACAGTCTCTGCGTCCGTCTGGTCTTGTGCTGCGGTTTGCCCGGTCTTTCCTGTGACTTTGCAGGGCATTAGCAGTTCTTAATGCGCAGAATTTTTCGTTCAGGGGAAATGTCCACCTGTCTGAGCGCAGCGAGTTTGGGCATTTCCCCTGGTTTTTAGAAAAATCCTGCACATTTAGAAATGCTTATGCCCGAAACCGGAACTGGAAAGGCCGGGCAAACCGCAGCACAAGACCAGACGGACGCAGAGACTGTACTGTTACCTTATTTAATACCCGACTGTGTAAATCCTTTAACGACATACTTATTGGCAAACATAAAAATAATCAGGACCGGCACCACCGATACGAGGGTCGATGCCATCATCAGTCCGGGGTTCGTATAATTTTCCCCCAGAACCAGCGCTGCGATCCCCAGCGTCACAGTCCGGTTCTCCTGCTTATTGACCACCAGCGACGGCCAGAGATAGCTGTTATAGAGTCCCAGAAATGTGATAAACGCCTGCGTAATCACCACCGGCTTCACGGACGGAAGAACAATGTGCCACAGAACCTGGAAGACATTGGCGCCTTCCACCAGTCCGGCTTCCTCCAGCTCCCTCGGGAAGGACAGAAGGAAATTATAAATCAGATAGATGCACATGACGCCTGAGCCGGAGGGTAAGATCAGCGGCAGCAGCGAATTGAGCATATTGATCTGTTTGAAGATATAAAACAATGGGAAAAATGTCACGATCTCCGGAATCGCCATCGCCCATACCAGCCCCACTACGATGAACCGCTTCCCGGGAACCGGAAGACGCGCCAGCGCATAAGCCGCGAGTACGCTGGTGGTGATTCTTAAAATCGTACCGCTGACGGTTACCACCGCCGTATTCATCAGCCATTTAAAGATCGGCGCCGTGGATGTACTGGCAAACAGATCGCGGTAATTCTGCAGCGTCCACGTGTGAGGCAGCAGCGTTGAAGAGGTCATCGCCTCCGCCAGACCCTTAAAGCTGGTAAACAGCATAAAAAGCAGCGGCAGCAGAAACGCATACGCAATCACACATGCGCACATGACCAGCAAAATCCGGTTAAAATATTTCTTTTTCATCTTGCCGCCCTCCTATTTTAAATTATCTTTCTCTTTGGTCAGGTAGTATTGGCCCACGGAGCAGAGGATAATCACCACTCCCATGAGAATCGTCATCGCACTTCCCACACCTAAGTCGTTGCGGTCCATAATCGTAGAGGTGATCATCATAATCAACGGTTTCGTCGTCTCGCCCGGGCCGCCTTTTGTCATCAGCCTCGGCTGGCCGTAGACGTTAAAGGAGGCGATAATCGTTGTCATCAGGACAAAGAAAAATACATTTTTGATATTCGGAAGAATGATATATCGGAACTGTACCCAGAACCCTGCGCCATCCATGGCAGAGGCCTCATACAGACTGGTATCTATTTCATTGAGTGCGTTGACAAACAGCATCATGTCGTAACCGATCGTCCACCAGACCGTGGCTACCGTCAGCGCCACCCATACGAACGGCTGCTGCTCCATCCATGGAATCGGCGTCTTGATAATTCCCATGCTGATCAGCATATTGTTAAAATATCCGCCGTTTCCCTTCATCAGCCAGACGAACACCGCCGCCACTGCGGTTACGGAAACGGAATAGGACGCAAAGTAAATCGTCCGGAAAATCCCCTTCAGCCGTTCCGGCAGCCGGTCCAGCAAAAGCGCCAGAAACAGGCTTCCAAACACCAGAAACGGAGTAGTGAGCACGACAAAAATTACCGTATTGCCCAGCTCCTGGACAAATGATTTGTGGTACATGGAAGAAGAAAATAAAATCTTGATATAGTTCGCTAATCCCACGAATCCCCGGTTTCCCTGAATCAGACTGTATTTGGATACGCTCATCACGATGCCGTACACAAATGGGATCAGCCAGAACAGTAGAAAAAACAGTAGAAAGGGGATAATAAACAGCACCGCAGTGCCTTTTCTTTTCTTCATGACAACCTCCTGTCTGCTGCCCTGCAGCTTGCATCAGAAAGGGCTGCCGCACTTATGATCTTCATAAGCGGCAGCCCCTCATGGTCTAACGATTAAAATTCAGATAATTCCGTCGCAATTTCCGTCGCATTCTTCAGCTCTTCCATTAAATCCTCCTTCTTTAAATCAGGAGTCTGGATTACCATGGACCATACGGTTGTATTGACATATTTCACCTGTTCCCTGATGTTATAGATGGCAGGAAGAATCATCGCGTAATCAAAGATCTGATAGTTTACATTGGCAACCGGATACTTGTCAGGAGACTGTTTTACCAGTTCCATCGTCTTTAAATGAATCGGAGCCTGACCGGAATCTGCCCAGTTTAACATGATTTCCGGCTGATAAGCAAATTTCATAAATGCCGCGATACCATCGATCTTCTTCTCGTCTGTTACCTTTGCAGATACGCCGAAGGTGTGGCCGCCGGCAGGAACTACCTTCGTGTCTCCATACAGCTGAGGAAGCGTGCCGATTCCCAGATTGTCGCCCAGAACCTCCCTGGCCGCCGTATAATTCCACGGACCTGTCAGACTGGTCACTGCGCTGACATTGGTATTGTCCTTGGATTCTTTGATAAATGCATTAAAGTGGTCGTTATCACCCAGGCCGGCCGCACTGATATGATCCTTATAGATCAGATCATGAATCTTCATAAATGCGTCTGCGATCTCATCGGTGTCCATCTTAATGTGTTCGCCTTCCACCCAGTTGCATCCGGACTGGCCGAGAGCCGTCATCCACGCCCACTGGTGATCGCCGGTAAGAGGAATTGACATCGGATAGATTCCGGAGTTCTCAGAATCCAGCTGGTCCCGCAGTGCCTTCATATCGTCATACGTCTTCGGTACTTCTTTCACATACTCTTTATTGTAATAGAAAGTCTCTGCGTATAAGTCTAATGGGAATGCGAAAATACCGTCATCGTACTTTGCATACGTCTGAGTAATCGGATGCCAGTCATTTTCAAAGGACAGGCCTGCTTTCTCATAGATGTCAGAGACCTCTCTCAAAAGGCCCAGCGCATGATAGGTGGAAATCCAGTCCGCATGGATAATCAGCATATCAAAGTCATCTGATTTAAACTTCGTGTAATGGTCTGCATCCTGAAGCTGCTCAATAAAGTACTGGTCCTGTGATTCGTTAAACGCATCTACAATCTTGGTCATAAACGGACCGTCTCCGCCGGTAAAGCCGTTGATAAATGTAATCGTCGTCTTTTCCCCCGCCGGCTGTGCCGCAGTCGTCTCCTCCGCTTTGGCCTCCGCCGTTGTCTCAGCCTTGGACTCCGCCGGTTCCGCCGCTTTCGTCTCCGGTGTCGATCCACCGCCGCCGCATCCCGCTAACGACAAAGTCATAACCGCCGCCATAGTCAGTGACACCATTTTCTTCATTTTTCTCATTTCTCCCTCTCCTTTTCTTTTTATTCATACTTGAATTTTGCTTCCGTTTTAATTACAATAAATATGTATTAAACAGAGAAACCTTACCCCGATCTATCCCGTTGTTTCTTTGTCTCGCCACATTTATTACATAATTTATCTTAGCATAATTTGTATATTATATCAAGTATGTTTTGCTATTTACCTATATTTTTACGTATTATCAACAATAATTCTGTCAGTTTTTTATTACACTTGATATTTTATTACATTTTTTATATAATAAATATGTGGTTTTAAATTACAGTATTCAAAAAATAATGTAAGAAAAGGAGGAACCAGTCATGTCACGAAAACAAAAAGCTCCGGTTAAGATCATCGGAGAACGCGATATCCAGCTTCACTTAAGCAATCCGGCTCATCACGACCAGATTGTCCGGATCGGAAAGGCCTTATCCTCTCCAATCCGCCTCAATATTTTAAATCTGTTAAAAAATACGCCCCTCTCTTTGCAGGAAATTGCGGACATCCTCTCCATCCCCGTATCCTCGACCGCGCTGCACATCAAGATCCTGGAAGAGGCAAAGCTGATCGTCACGGAAACCCAGCCCGGACTGCACGGTTCCATGCGCGTCTGTATCTGCAGTATGCAGACATTTCACCTGGAAACATTTGACGCGGACGCGGATCTGGCCGATAATACAATCACTCTGGATATGCCTGTGGGCAATTACTATCAGTGTGAGGTGGAACCCACCTGCGGTCTGGCGGATGAGAACGGCGTCATGGACGCCTACGACAGCGCCCGCACCTTCTACTCGCCTCTGCGCGGAAACGCACAGCTGATCTGGTTTCAGCAGGGCTTCGTGGAATACCGGTTTCCCAACCTGACCAACCCTTTATTAGAACTCCACGAAATCTCTTTCTGCATGGAGCTCTGTTCCGAAGCGCCCGGCTTTCTGGAAGACTGGCCCTCCGATATCACCGTCTCCATCAACGGCCATGAAGTCGCTACCTACTGTTCCCCCGGAGATTACGGCGCCCGCCGCGGCCGCCTGACTCCCCCCGCCTGGCCTAACGGCCGCACCCAGTATGGACTGTTAAAAACATTCTCCGTCCGGGAAAACGGCAGCTACTTAGACGGAAGCCTGATCGATCCCCGGCTGACGATCAAAGATTTAAAGCTCCAGGATCACCCCTACATCTCGCTGTTGATCCAGATAAAAAAAGATGCCCGGCATATCGGAGGCATCAATTTGTTCGGTGAAAAGTATGGAGATTTTCCGCAGGGGATTGTGATGAATCTCATTTATTAGCTTAAGATAAGAAAAACCCGGGAATGGTCAGAATCAAAATCCTGTCCGCTCCCGGGTATAACTTTGCAGTGTTCTAACTATCTCAGTTCCGTTGTTGGAATGACATCCATATCATCAAACGCCTGATTCTCGCCGCCCATGGCCCAGATAAATGTGTAGTTGCTGGTGCCTGCGCCTGCGTGAATACTCCAGGACGGGCTGATAACAGCCTGTTCATTCTGCATTACGATATGTCTCGTCTCATTTCCTTCGCCCATCATGTGGAATACCACATTGTTCTCCGGAATCTCGAAGTACATGTAAACTTCCATACGTCTCTCATGAGTGTGTGCCGGCATGGTGTTCCATACACTGCCCGGATCAAGCACAGTCATTCCCATGGAAAGCTGGCAGGTCTCAAGAACATCCGGATGGATGAACTGATTGATCACACGCTTATTGGAGGTCTCCATAGCGCCTAACGGCTTCTTGGCAGCCTTCTCAATCGGAATAAAGGTGGTCTCGCAGGCCTTGTGCGCCGGTGCGCTCACCATATAGAACTTTGCAGGATTGGCTGCGTCGTTGCTGGAGAAAAGAACTTCCTTTGTTCCCTTTGTGATGTATAAGCAGTCTTTATAATTCATATCGAACACTTCGCCGTCAGCAGTGATCTTGCCGGCTCCGCCGATGTTGAAAATGCCGATTTCCCTTCTCTCCAGGAAATAGCCTGTCCCGAAATTCTTCCAGATGTCAATTCCCTTATCGATGGAAACAGTCTCCGTAGTCGGCATGCAGCCCAGTGTAACCATACGGTCTACATGGGAGTATACGGCTACGACTTCATTTGCAACATATAAATTCTCGATTAAAAATTCATTTCTCGTCTCTTCTGTTGTGTAACGTTTAAAATCTTTCTGATTAGCTGAATAGCGGATATCCATTTATAAGAACCCTCCTTGCAATATGTATTAATTTGTAGAAATAACTGACCAATCTCATGGTAACACAAGGAAGTTTTTAATTCAATCCTTTCTTTGAGATATCATAAAAAAGAACATCTTTTCCTGAAAATTGTGTATCTTTTCTCCGTTTTCTTCCCCTTATGAAATGACTCTCAGAATATGGTCCGCATAATTCCTTACCGCCGTTTGGGTCTCTTCCGTCACCGCCCGGTCCGCCTTTTCTCCGGACACGTGTTTGATTCCGTACGCCGGCTGCGCCGTTCCTCCGATATTACAGGGAACCGATATGGGAACCATGCCCATATGCTGGGCAAAGGTGTTCATTACCTGCAGACACAGCTCCGGCCCGCCGCAGCCGTCTCCCGCCGATGTAAAACAGCCGAAATACATACCGGCCGTGGGAGCATCTGCCCACATTTTTTCAAAGGAATCCATAAACGTCTTCATCTGCGCCGAAACGCATCCGTAATAAGTCGGAGAACCGAGAAGCAGCACATCGCTTCCCAGAACCTGAGCTGCCTCTTCTATGACCGGCACCGCGTCAATTGCAGCCTGAAGATGCTTAAACTCATCACTCCTCCTTTCCCCCGACTCAAAGGAGGCATCCGCGGTTCTGTAAAGCGCCACCTCCTGCCCTCTCTCCTGAAGCACTCGGTAAAAGCAGTCTGCAATCTGATACGTATTTCCGCAGACGCTGTGAAATACAATTGTAAATTTTGCCATGGTTTTCGTCTCTCCTTTCCACACCTCCGGTACTCTGTGACCGCCTGCGGCGGCATATGGTTTCATTATACCAGATGGGCGGCAAAAGAAAAGAGGCTACTTTAATCAGCAGCCCAAATCCCACAGCCTGTTTCTGCTATTCTCACAATCAATCACGACTCTGGATTTACCGGGTTCCGGATAGTACCTGGAAGTGAATACGGTGCTGCCATGGTTTACATATACTTCGACTGCCGAGGTATCCATGATGATCCGAAGGTCTTCAAGTCTGTCTATTTCGGCACGTCTCACGGTACGGCCGGCGCCGGTCCTGTTTAAAAATTCCATGGTGAAAACTCCGTCCCTGCAATCCAGAACCAGATCCCGGTTAAAACAGATCCGGCAGGAGCCAGTCTCTATCTGATCAATCTCTATCTCACAGATCCCCCCGGAGAGGACGGAGGTTTCTCCCGTTTCCACGTTTCTTTCATTTTTGCGAAGAAGCTTCAGTTCTTCAACCGGCATCTGGCACAGCCGGCCGGCCCGATACGTGATTTCCCGCGGCAGCGTCAGGGCGTGCTGCCAGCCAGAGGCCACCGTCGGATTGCCGTACTCTTCCTCTATGTCGGGAAGCCCCATCCAGCCAATTAAGATTCTTCTTCCCTTCTCATCGGCAAATGTCTGCGGCGCATAAAAATCGAAGCCCTTATCCCACTCCGTAAATGACGCGGTCTTCACTGTCTGAGGCCTGGACATCCCCTCTTCCAGGCGGACATAACCTGACTGGTAAATATTCTGGTTTTCAAATTCACCCCGGGGCAGCCCCTGCGGACAGAAGGATAAAAATGCTGTTCCTTCCATTTCAAAACAGTCGGGGCACTCCCACATATAGCCAAAGGGAATCTCGCTCGTCATCTCTCCTGCATACTTCCAGGCCGTCAGATCAGACGATTCATAGAGAATCGCCGCTCCCTGATCGTTATTCTTCCGGGCGCCCAGCACCATATGGTACATTCCGCCCTCCTTCCAGACCTTGGGATCCCTGATATGAAGCGTACAGTCCTCCGGATAATCTTTATTGGTCAGAAGCAGCCTCTTTTCTCCAGCCTCTTTTCCATCTTTCGTCTCCACCAGTACCTGCGCGGCCCGTCTGCCTTCGCGGATATAGTCATAATCTCCTGCTTCCTTTACGTTTCCCGTGTAGAAGAGATGAATTCCATTTTCATCAGTCCAGGCACATCCGGAATAGACGCCGTCCCGGTCAAAGGGTCGGTCGGGTTCCAGGAAGATCCCCTCATCTCTCCAGTGGATTAAATCGCTGCTGACAGCATGCCCCCAGCATTTTTTGCCCCTTCCCAGAGCATCCCCTGGCACGTACTGATAAAACGCATGGTATGTGCCTCGATATTGGCATAAACCGTTGGGATCGTTGAGCCAGCCAGCGGGAGGCGTCAAATGAAGTTTTAAACGGTAGGGATCCATTGTCTCATGTTCGGCGGTTCGGTTCATGGCCGGCTCCTTTCTGATCTGGCGCCGCATCGCTTCAGTTCTTTGAAAACCCGATGCGGTCATCCTTTGGTTACTGTAATTAAGGCATCTCCTGCTCTGACAGCGCTCTCTGTGCTCATTTCTACCGACTGATATGCATAGCTGTTGGAGATGATCACAGGTGTGGTGATATCGTATCCGGCTGCCGCAATGGCTTTCGCGTCAAATTCCAGCATTAAATCGCCTTTTTTTACGGCATCTCCGCTCTTTACATGAGGAGTAAAATATCTTCCTCCCAGTTTCACGGTATCAAGCCCCACGTGAATCAGAATCTCCGTTCCGTCTTCGGACATCAGCCCGATGGCATGGCAGGTTTCAAAGATCGTGACCACTGTGCCGTCACATGGAGCACAGACTTTTCCCTCCGACGGTATCACCGCCGCGCCATGCCCAAGAACTTCAGAGGCAAATGTCGGATCCTTTACTTCCTTCATGGGAATAATGGTCCCGCTTAAAGGGCTGTATACTGTATAAGGTACATTTACATTTTTTTCTTCAGCGTTGCCGCCGATTTCTGCTTTCTCGTCTTTTTCTTCCTTTTCTTTCTTCTCTTCCTTCTCTTCCTTCTCCTCCTTCTCGTCACGGAACAGTGACCAGGAAATGAAGAAGGCGACTGCTGCAGCCACAAGAATTACCAGGGCATACTGCCATACATAGTCGGTAGTAATCAGGAATCCGAACAGTCCCGTAATTCCGTAAGCAGAAGCGCCTACGCCGAGAATACCGGATACCATGGCTCCGCAGGCACCGCCGATACAGCCGGCAATAAACGATTTCATAAATCTTAAGTTCACACCGAAGATAACCGGTTCCGTAATGCCGAGAAATGCGGAGAGTGAAGCGGGAAGCGCCAGCTCTTTCACTTTTTTATTCTTTGTTTTCAGTGCAATCGCGAGAGCCGCTCCGCCCTGGGCCACATTGGCCGCTGTGGCAATCGGCATCCAGGTGTTGATTCCGGCAGAGCTTAACAGTCCGGCTTCCAGCGCATTATACATATGATGGACACCCGCTACTACTGTTGGAGCATAAACCGCTCCGGCAAAGAAGGAACCGATGCCGAACGGGATAGTAATCAGGAATTTCACGCCTTCCAGCACTCCGTTTTCCAGAAGGGAGAAGACCGGCCCAAAAACAGTCAGGGTCACGTACCCTGTCACAAGAACCGTCACCAGCGGGGTTACAAACAGGTCAAACATCTCCGGTACGATCGTGTGCAGCTTTTTCTCCAGCTTCGACATAAAAAACACGGCGATAACGACCGGAATTACATGGCCCTGATAACCGGTAAGGTTAATGTTATAGAGGCCAAACCATACGGAGGCGGTGGGAATCGACTCGGCTCCAGCCACTGCCCATGCATTCAGCAGATCCGGATGGATCATGACCATACCGATCACGGCTCCCAGAAACGGATTGCCGCCGAAAACCTTTGCCGCACTGAACGCGATCAGGACCGGAAGGAAGGTAAATGCCGCACTGCTCATCAGATGAAGAATCGTATAGGTGCCTGATCCTGCAAGCGCCGGGTATACCTTACAGATGCCTTCTAAAAGCCCCATTAAGAGACCGCTGGCAACAATGGCCGGAATGATGGGGACGAACACGTCACCGAGCGCCTTAATCGCCCTCTGGAACGGATTTCCCTTCCTGGCCGCCGCCTGCTTTACCTCATCCTTCGATGCAGCCGTAATTCCTGCTATGGCGATAAATTCATCATAGACTTTATTTACCGTACCCGTTCCGAAAATAATCTGAAGCTGTCCGGAAGCGCTGAACACCCCCTTTACCCCGTCCACATTCTCTATGGCTCCTTTGTCGCAGACCGACTCGTCGGCCACCACAAGGCGCAGTCTGGTTGCACAGTGGGCTGCGGATATCAGATTTGCTTTTCCGCCAATCAATTCGAAAACCTGTTTTGCTGACTCCCTGTAATCCATAATTACCCTCCTCTGGATTTTATGAAATTGTTCCCATTCTTATTTTACCAGTTATTCTGTATTTCATGTGATATATTGGTTATTTATATGAGATCGATCTCATATCTTGTTTTTATTATATACCTTCCGTCCTCCCCTGTAAACCGTCCAATATAACAAACAAAAACTGTTTTTTTGTATAATCTGCACAAAATCAACCGGTAAAAACAGAGCGGCCGGAATCGCAGCCCTGATCTGCCTTCCCGGGAAAATAAGCCGGGCCGGACACCATTCTTTCCAGTGTCCGGCCCGGCTTCGTCTCGTGTATCTGATACAAACTCATTTACTCTGAACAATTGTGCTCTTTCCATATACGATCTCATACCCCATCTTCACTTCTCTGCGAATCTGGCCGCCGGCACTCAGCATGTTGACCAGCATGCGCGCGGCCTCTTCCCCGCTCGTTTTATAGTAGTAGTGGACCGTGGTCAGCCTTGGCACACATACCCTGGCCGTCTCTGAATCTCCAATCCCGGCAACCTGAATCTCCTCCGGGACCCGTCTTCCGATTTCCCGCAGATACGCCACAGCGCCTATGGCAATGCTGTCCGTAGCGCAGAATATGGAATCAATCTCAGGATTTGCGCTCAAAAGAAGCTTCGTCTGCTCATATCCCGAATCCATGCTGAATTTGCCTTCCGCGCAGGGCACCCGGTCTGTACCGGCTCCGGAGTCTCTCACCGCGTCTAAAAAGCCGTCCTTTCTTCGCTTTCCGGCCGCCTCATCGCGTTCCAGCACGCCGATGCAGGCCGGATGTCTCCCATGAGCGAGAAGCAGAGTAGTTAAATCGTATGCTGCGTGATAATCATCGTGATAGACGCAGGAATACCCGGCGAGGCTCTGTCCCAGGATCACCACCGGTACGGCCAGTTCCTTCAGGACTTTTTTGTGGGCCGCCGTAAAGACCGTTCCGATCAGGATGATTCCATCGACCTGCTTCTCAGCCAGCACACGTAAATACTTGACTTCTTCCTTTTCATCATTGTCGGTATTGGCAAGGAGGAGCTGGTATCCGGCCCTGGAAAGTACAACGCTGATCCCCGCCACCATACGGCTGATGGACGCGGAATTGATCTTCGGGATAATCACCCCGATCAGATTCGTCCTTTTCGTCCTCAGTGTCTGAGCCTGTGCGGAGGGCTTATAACCTGTCTCCTCGATCACTTTTCTTATTTTTTCTTTCTTATCATCACTGACGTAACCGTCATTTAAAAACCGTGAGACCGTCGCCCTGGACACTCCCGCCAGCTTTGCTATTTCATTAATATTCATCGGCTTCCCCTGATTCACCACAGCGCCGGTTCGCTGTCAATGTTCTCTATTCCGGACGGAAACGGTCAGAATCCGCCGTCCCGTAGGCAATCTCGTGTATTTCATTCTTATAAGGCTCAAACTCCTCTTTTGTCACAGGCTTTCCGTAACTCATCACCCACAGCGGAATGGGATGGTCCTCCTCCTTCAGCGGAAGCTGCATATACGGAAACGTATTGATGAAAAAGCCCAGACGTTCATAAAAGCCTGCCCGCCTGCCGGTCATCGGATCGTCCTCGGTCACGGGTTCAATCTCCAGAAACACGGGCTTGTCCGTTTCGGCAAGGCATTCCTCCACCAGCTGCTTTCCGTACCCTTTTCCCCTGCACTGCTCCGTGGTGGCCAGATGCTCCAAAAACAGACAGCCCGGCAGTTCCCAATAGCTCACGAACGCCAGCATGCTTCCGTCTTCCTCCCTGATTCTGACACGGTGGCACGGATGACTCAGTATGTCTCTCTGCTGCTCCCTGGTCCGCCGCTCCCTGCTGGGGAAGGACTCTTCATAGATTCTGTAGTACTCCTCAAAGCGGGACTGTGGTTCTTTCAATAGCATGATATCTCTCCTGTTCCTGTTTTGTCCCTACCAGTGTACCATTTTTCCGGAAAGTTTTCAACGGGGGGACTTCCGGCAGAAAATGCAGCCATACCATCCGTGAAGGCGCCGCGAGATGCAGTACACTCTGCATTTCACAGCGCCTTCACGGATGACAGGGTTATGGCCCTTAAGTGCCGAGAAATTCTTTCATAATCTCGCCGCGGATTTCCAGAAACGCGGTATCGGTACGATCCCTTGGAAACGGTAAGTCTACAGGCACAATCTTCTTTACCACTCCCGGATTTTTTCCCATAATCACAACACGGTTGCTTAAGTAAATGGCCTCGTCGATATCGTGGGTGACGATCATCATCGTCGTCTTGTCCTGCTCCCAGATGCGCAGCACTTCCTGCTGCATAGCCATACGGGTAAATGCATCCAGTGCGCCGAAGGGTTCGTCCAACAGCAGCAGCTGCGGCCTCGTGGCGAGTGCTCGGGCGATGCTGACACGCTGCTGCATGCCGCCGGAAAGCTGATGGGCACTGCGTTCGTGAACTCCTCCAGTCCTACCAGATGAATGTAATGATCCACCATGTCCTTTTTTTCAGCCCTGGGCACCTTGTCGGATATTACAAACTCAACGTTCTGCTGCACTGTCAGCCATGGAAAAAGCCTTGCCTCCTGAAAGATCATGCTGCATTTGGGGGAAGGGCCGTTAACCGGCTCTCCGTCCAGTAAGATTTCACCGGAACTGATCGTTTCCAGAGTGGTAATCAGCTTTAACAGCGTGCTCTTACCGCAGCCGCTGGCTCCCACAATCGCCAGAAGCTCCCCTTTTTTAACCGTCAGATCCACGCCTGCAAGCACCTCAAATTTCTGTCCCCTGATAAAGAAATTCTTGTGCAGACCGTTGATTTCCAGAATATTTGTGTTCTCTGCCATAGTTTATCGGCCCTCCTTATTTGCTGTCTGCCATGCCGCGGGTCTTCGCCAGATAATAGTGTTCCAGCCGGGTCAGTCCCTTATCTATCATCAGTCCAATGACACCGATAACCAGCACACACATGTACATGACTCGGGCGTTTGCCGTCTCTCTGGACAGGGTGATCAGATAACCGATACCGGTGGAGGAAGCGATCATCTCTGCGGCAACCACACTCATCCACGCATTGCTCATGCCAAGCCGCAGGCCTGTAAGTATGGCGGGAATAGAGGAGGGAACAATGATCTTAAAAATAGTTTTTCCATTGCTTATCCGGTACGTATATGCCACTTCCAGCAGCTTGCTGTCCACCGTCTGGATTCCGTGCATGGTATTGAGCAGCACCGGCCAGAAAGAACCAAAGGCAATAATTGCAACTTTGGAAGAGAAACCGATACCGGCCAGCAGTATCACAATCGGCACCAGCGCAATGGTGGGAATGGGACGGAGTACGCTGACAATTCCGTTTAACGCGGCGCTCACCGGCTTAAATAACCCCATCAGGAATCCCACAACCACGCCGCATACCGCTCCGATCATATAACCGCAGGCCACACGGCCAAAGCTGACGCTTAAGTTCTTCCAGAGCTTTCCCGACTCCATGTAGGACAGAAATGTCTTAGCAATTGTTAAGGGAGCCGGCACCAGAGACGCTTTTACCAGCCCATGGGTTGACGCATACTGCCAGAAAAGGATTACCAGAACGGGAAATGCAACTGCGATTACCGGCAGTATTTTATTTTGCCCGGCGTTGTTTTGAGTTTTGAGCTTGAACATTTGTTAACTTCCTTTCCATAAGTTCCGATGTACAAAAAACCGGCGGCCCATCCAGTCAGACGGACAGCCGCCGGTGTAAGCGCCTTTTACCGGTAACCGGCGATTTCCAGGTATTTCAGTTCCAGAATATCGTCCATGGTGATATCCGGATTGGACAGCAGATCATTGGTCTTCATAAATTCCAGAACCTCGCCCAGAACACGCAGATCCTGCCCGGTTAAGTTTATTCCGAAATTGGAACCGCCGTACATGGTAGAGAACCATGCTTCCTCGCGCTGAGTAATCTCTGCCAGTGTAGTAAATGCCGTTCTCTGATTTTCTTCGCTCTCTGCCATCCAGTCGTCAACTCGCTGGACCGCCCTCAAAACCTTGGCAGTGATTTCCGGATACTTCTCACAGAATTCGGTGCGTCCCACAAACGCGCTGATCTGGCAGGTCTCGCTGACAACGCCGTCAGCCAGCACATGCACGTCGCCGGCGTCAATCATGGAGCTGAATTTTGCCAGCTGGTCAGCCGCACCCTGTACTTCGCCTGAAGCGAGAAGTGTCACCGTGTCGTTGGTGTTGACCAGTTCGATGTCCTCCTCGGTAAGTCCCATGGAATGTAAGTATGTTAACAGCAGATAGTGGGCGCTGGTTCCCACAGAGACGGCTATCTTCGCCCCCTTAAGACCCTCAGCATCCGTGATATCTATATCTGCCACCAGCGGATACATGGTTTCCGTATCGCAGTTGCGGCCGATAATCTTATAACCGTACTCTGCGGAAATACCAGCAATTGCCGCCTACTCGCCAAATTCTGCGAAATCCAGATCACCGGAAGCAAATGCCTCGGAGATGGCCGGTCCATTCTGAAAATAGTCCATAGTAAAGGTCACATTGCTTCCCTCAAATTCTTCCTGCAAATAACCCAGATTGTATGCAAGATTTAGCGGGAACTGACTGTTGATATCCCCCAGATGAATCTCAATCGGTTCGCCATCGTATACGTAGCCGTCGATGGAGCTCTCCTTCGCCGCTGCCGTGGTGTCCTCTGACTCGGTTTTTTCGGCCCTTGTCTCTTCCGTCCTGTCTTCCTTTGTGTCCGTTTCCGCGGAAACAGTTGTCTGCGAAGCCGTGTCTTTTCCCGCTCCGGCTGAGCATCCGAACAGTGCTGCTGCCATACAGATTGACAGACCGATAGATAATACTTTTTTCATGTTGCGTTCCTCCTCTTTTTGTGTGGTTGTTGGCGGCTGTACAGCCGGGCGTGTTACAGTTTGAGCAGCTTCGCTGCATTATTGTAAAAGAAATCCGGCATTACAGATTCTTTTAAACCGCAATTTTCGTAAAACCTGGCAGTATCCATGATATTGAGAATGGGATAGGCCGTACCAAACAGCATCTGGTGTTTCATCAGCGTATTGGCCGCTTTAATATAATCCCCGCTTCCCGCTCCGGTTAATCCATACATATCCGGAACAATGTAAATATTGGGCGAATTAAACGCCATGGCCATTACCTCTAAATGCCACGGCCATCCCCCATGGCCCACGATGATTTTCAAATCCGGAAACCGGTGAAGTACGCTCCCCAGCTGGCGCACCGTATCCGGATCCACCACGGGAAGGAGCTTAGCACTGTAGCTTACAAACAGAGCAAGATCCTCTCTCTCCAGTTTCTCATACATGGGAAATGCAACCGGATCATCAAACGCGTAGGGCTTCGGCTGGTAGGTGGGCTCTATACTGACTCCCCGGATATCCCACCGGTCCCGGCAGCGGTCAATCTCGTAAAGAGCCTTATCTCCGTCCGTCGGATCAATATAGGGAAAGATCATAAAACGCCCGGGATATCTCGATGTCAGCGGAAACATCCCCTCGCTGTCCACCCCCAGATTCTTCCTTCCGGGTACCACAGAGAGTTCAATGTGTGCCAGATCCATTTCTTTTACAAACTGCTCCAGATTCCCCGTACGCTGCGATTCGGAGACGGTCATATCAAACGCGTCTGCGAGCCGGGCGAAATGCGCCTGTTCATTCTGGAACATGGTCAGATAATTTCCGTAGGGCGGGCGTACCCTGAAATCAATTTTTTTATACACTTCAGTACTCCTATACAACTATTCATATTAAATTTGCTGAACTTAGTATATAATAAAGGGAAGAAAAAGAATATGAGATTTCTCACATTTTTATGAATTTCAGGAGGTGTTCCATGAAGAACGCAGAGAGTCCGGCTGTAACCGACCGGATTTTGAAAGAACATGACTTTGACAGCCATTTTTCCTTTGATATCCGTCCCCATATCCGTGTCACAGAGTACGAAAAAGGCGAATACATTATCCGCAACACGGATCAGCTGACAAGAATTCTCTATCTGGTTCAGGGGACGGCAAAACTGTATGGCTTTCACAAAAACGGCCGGCAGTCGCTCATTAATTTCTTTACGCCGTTCAGTCTTTTCGGCGTACCGGAGCTGTTTGAGGAGAACAAACGCCCCTATCCCCTGGTGGCACAGACAAAGTGCCGCTTTATCGAAATTGATACGAGGGGTTGCCGTGCCGGCCTTCTTCAGGATGCACGGTTTCTGAGATTCTGCTGCAGTATGGCGTTAAAACAGAACGTCACCCAGAATCGGAAATACATGAGTCTGACCGCCTATCCCAGCCGCAACAATTTTGCCGCCTGTCTGCTTCTTCTCCAGAACGGCGGACTGCTGTCCGTGAAATACACCGAGATTGCGGAGTACTTAACGATTTCCTATCGTCACCTGATGCATTTAATCTCCACCATGTGTGAAGAACAGATTCTGGAACGCGTGCCGAAGGGCGTACGAATCCTGGACTGGGATAAGGTGCGGGAGCTGGCGGAAGAGATCCGGGAAGAGGAATAGGAATAAGAGGCCAGGAGATGAGAAACAGCCTGATTGCAGGCAAGGGAAAAGGGACTGCTCACGAATTGTGAGGCAGTCCCTTTTCTGTACATGCTTCTATAAGCTATTTCACTGTAATTCGTCCCTGGCCGTGCGGGTCACCGTAATCAGCGCCTACATTACCGCCCAGATTGGTATTGATGTATGCGGAGAGAATGTCCACATCCGTCATAACCTCGTCCCTGGTAATATTCGCACCGGCAAACATGGTCATTCCGTCGCCGCCGGATTTCAGCATATAGTTGTGGGAAGCGACTGTGTAGGTCCTGTTTACATCCAGGGCTTCCTCCCCTACCTTGATATCGGTTACGCGGTAAGCGCCTCCGACTTTTAAGAAGTTCCCCTTCTCATCGGTCTGTACCGTAGACGGCACAGAGGTATCGATGGTATAGGAAAGGCCTGATACCTGAAGGAATCCGCCGTTTTCATCCGGGCAGTTTCTGGAAGCCATCTCCAGAGCGTCTTTAATCTGCTGGCCCTTCACTTCCACGACACATCCCATGTTGCCGTATGGGAATACAGCCAGTGTGTCATTGTATGTAATATTGCCTGCCGCTATGTTGGCCCGGATGCCTCCGCCGTTGGATAAGCCTATATCGGCTCCCAGTACGAAGCGGTATGCATCTGCGGTCAGGTCGCCCAGATTCGTCTCGGCACTTCTCACGGCACGCTCTCCCGTCGCCGGATCATTGACGGTCAAATCTACATCACTGTGCCCCAGCACTGCCTTTAACGTCTCATTGTACTGCGCCTGAATTCCTTTGATGAACTGATCGGTATCATAGTCCACATTTTTCCCATCCTCCGTGACGGCACTTCCGCCAGGAAGAGTGAGCTGCATGCCGATCGTCAGCATATCAGGATTTTTAATCTTATCTCTGTTGGCATCGTAAATCTCTCTCCAGCGGTTATAGGAGCCCAGCTCTCTCTTTGCAATTCTGCTTAAGGAATCTCCGGATTTCACCGTATATCCCCTGGAAGCGCCTCCTGCCTCTACCTTGGAGATCAGTTCTGTTGTGATCGTTCCGTCTTTTTTAATCGTCATCTTTCCGATATCCTGAAGCTTCGTACCGGTCTGAGTAAGTATAATATCTTTACCATCTTTGTTCTTCACAACCTTTGATGGAACCGTCTCGTGTGAATGGCCGTCGATTACGGCATCAATCCCGTTGGTATTCTTAATGACACTGTCAGAAGACCAGCGCTCCGTGGTTCCATTCTCCCCCAGATGGCCGACGAGAATCACGTAATTGGCTCCATCTGCCCTTGCCGCATTCACACTGGACTGAATCTGGTCATAGAGCTTCTGTCCGCTCTCATCTTCACAGAAACTGTAGATATAGTTTCCGTTTGCATCCTGGAAATACGCCGGTGTGGACTTCGTAAAGCTTTCCGGTGTGCTGGCACCCACAAGGGCAACCTTCGTATCGCCGTATGTCATCATCTTGTACGGTGCAAATACGGTCTGTCCGGTCCGCAGGTCCATGAAGTTGCAGGAATAGTAACCACAGCTCAGTTTTGCCGCCAGTTCCAGGAAACGCGGCATGCCGTAATCGAATTCATGATTCCCCGGTACGGCAAAGTCATAGCCAACCTTATTCATGATATCGATTAGGTAGCCACCATCGGAAAGCGTTCCGATCGGCGCGCCCTGAATGGCATCGCCGGCGTCAACAAGGACAACGTACGGTGTCTGCTCGAGCATCTGCTTCTTATACAGCGCCAGCCCGGCATATCCGATGTTGTCGTCAACACCGCAGTGAACATCATTGGTATACAGCACAACGATGTCGTGGTCTGCCGCCGCTGCAGTAAACGACATGCCGGTGGTCAGAGACAGCACCATCAGCAGCGCGAGCCACAGGGACAGGAACCTTCTTTTTCCGCTTCTTTTCATTTCTTAAAGCCTCCTTTTTTACATTTTTTACCTTTAAGCTTATTATAACAGATAAATGTAAAATATGGGTATTGTTTTCTTATTTTTTTCCTGTATAGCTGTTTCTTTTTCTATGCAATTGCATTGGCTGCTGTCATAATCCACGTAGACCACATAACCGCCGAGAAAAGACCTGCATAAATACTGTTGGTTTTATTGGTTATGTAACAGTTAATGGTATTGCTGACCGCAAATGCAGGTATCATTGAAAAAATTGCACCGGCATAGATGTAGCCTCTGTTCTTTGGGAACAGTACGGTTCCTGTCGTACGGAATACAATATTAAATACAAGGAACAGCAGACCAAGTCCGAGTACTCCGAACAAAAGGCTTAATATCATGGAATTGCGCATACCGGAACCTTTTGTTCTTTCTCCGTTATTTAAGCTGATGCTTCTTCCTGCCAGCGTTGAAAACAGGAAGAATGGAATCTGCAGGAAGAAGTAGACCGGATAATACGGCATTCTGATATATGTAACCGGTCGAATTGACGCCAGCCATATATGAATATCTCCTCCTGTAATATAATACATAAGCAGATACGCCGCATAAGTAATTCCGACTATACAGCAGGCAAACAAAAGTGCTTTTAAAATATAGGCAATATGTACCCTATTTTCGTTTTCTGCCGTAGAGAGGCCATAAGTCATTAAATTGCCTCCTACTTTCTTTCCGTACAGATAATGGTAAAGCAAAAAAAGGAGTAATACGATACAGGCAGTTACCAGACTCCAGAGAGCAAAACCATTTGCCGTATTATCCAGCTTTAATATGCTCGTCACATCAAATTTTTGTGCCAGTGTAGTACCTGGTATAAACAATACTGCAGGCAAAAACAGTAAAAGAAGAATAGAAATCCACCACATCAAACTGTTTCTCTGAAATCCTACCGGTCTGCGGGCCGGCAGAATCAGTGCTGAAAACAGTTTCGTACACAGGAGCAGAGAAGCTGACGCAAACAGCAGCAGAATCAGCCCCGAAAATTGAATTATCATTCCTATATCCTTGAACATCCATACCTGATCAGAGGCAGTGATCGGATTAGGAGCTGTCGTTGCTGTCATTACAGTTTCCAGGTATTGCGCAAGCAGCTCACGATTGACCATAGCGCCGGCATGAGAGCTGTTCGGCATGTAAAAAATTCTTGCAGTACCCTCCTCAAAACTTCCGTACAGTGTTCCGACTTCCAGAGTTTCATCATCGGAAAGGCCAAAAAAGTTGTGGTACAGTTCGTTATGTGCCGTATTCAAAATATTTCCGTCACTTCGAACCAGATTGCTTTCATCATGTTTTCCAATTATACAGACATAATTGGTATGAAAATTTTCCGTGTCATTCATACCCGGATTCATTCCAACTGCTATTTCAGCCTTTACATGATCCGGATGATTCCCCGCAACCATAAAAGAATAGACGCCGCCCATAGAATGGCCTGATGTAATCAGCTGATCCTTCTGTACATAATCTACAGATTGTAAAAATGCGTAGGACGCCTCTCCACCGTGTGTTTCATCCGGACTTGCCTCTGAACTTCCCGAATTCGACGCATCCCATGACAGTACCACATATCCTCTTCTTGCGAGTTCCACATTATAAGAACTCTGTGCTTCGGCGGATGCACCACCGCCATGATTCGTGAGCACTGCCGGTGCCGGCGTTTCCCTGGTTGCAGTACGCGGAATATAGAGAATACCGCTTACCATATTTCCGTAGCTATCGGAATAAGTAACTCTGCGTACCTTGACATTTCCCCCATTGGTACTGATGGCCACGTTTAAGAGCGTTCCCGCTGTCATAAGCAGAATCGCCGCTGCCAGCATAACCAACCTTTTGTTCCACCGTTTCATAGTGAACCTCCTCATAAATGAATAATTTTTACAGGCCGGTGTAAATGCCGAACCCGATGTATTCAGTCAACCACAGTCAAATGCCGGTGTCCATTCCACATATCTGATCTGCTTAACCAAATTTCTTTTTATCGATTGTACAAATTTAGTTTTATTATCTTTTTTTCTCTTCTTTGCCGTCACCACTTGTCTAAAATATCATAATTGATTACACTATACTGGAGATCTTATGGAGGGGGGAATGTATTTGAAACGTAGAAAAAAGCACCATCATGCCTATTTAAAAGTCTTTCTTCCATTTGCTCTTTTTTCATCTCTCTGCATCCTGGTTTTTGCAGTCGTAATCAGCCTCATTCTAAGTGCTGATATGAAGGAAGCATACTTTGATTCAGAGTTCTACCGTTTTGTGGCCAATGCCGTTTCCATCGCTCTGATTATCTTTTCAGTCAGCTTCTTTTTCAGCTGTGTTCTGGCTTATCGGCCCGTAAAAATGATCATGGATGAAAATGAAGATTTATCAGCAGCTGAAAAGGCGGCCAAAACAGAATTAATCAAAAAATTTTTATATGAACTCTGTGTATACGGCAAATCAGAATGTGAGCTGTCCCACTTACCGTTGAAGGAATATCTGCCTCTGGATCTTTTAACTCCTTTGGGACTGAGTTTGGTCTTTATTGACCGTTACAGAATTTTCTTTCAGAAAACACCATCTCAGCAGCTTGAACTTCTGAGCACTGTAGAGGCCATTATTACTGATGAGATGCAAGAACTTTACCGGGAGATTACAATCATAAGTCCTGACCGAAAATATGTTATTGTCATCTATAACACAAAACCTGAAACTGGTAAAGAGACTCTCCAAAGACTTTTCATATCAGCACAATCAAAAATCCTTCAGGCTACGGGATTTACAGTAACAATTGTCTCTCAACCAGAATCTGTAACGATTGAGCATCTGGATATTATTTACAAAGAATGCATGCAGGGTATACACCAACGCCTTTTTACCGGCTGGAACAGTCTGATTCAAATTCAGGCGGAATCTGACGCCATGTTATTTTCTCAATCAGAGTTTATAGAAGAACTAAAAAAGCTGAATGACCATTTAATTCACGGAAGTCTGGAGCAGCCAGATGCATTTTCCAATCTCCTCAAGCAGTATACCGGAGACTGGCTCGCCTACCAAACTGCACTGCTTTCCGTGAGAAGTCAGTTGGAACAGGATCTTCTGGTTCTGGAAAACAGTAAAAAAATGGCATACCACGAAGCCATGCGTGAGCATCTGATATTTGATAATTGTGAAACTACAGAGGAAATCGATGCGCTGCTTCTTCAGACCGTACAGTTTATTAAAAAGAAGTATGAACATGCAGACCAGCAGAGACAACAGGGCTACATCGATGAGGTAGAGCGGCTGATCGAAAAGAATTACCAGAATTGTGATTACGGTGTTCTGCAGATTGCCACAGATCTAAATTTATCCAATACCTATATCAGTAAGCTTTATAAAGATTTGACAGGAACCAATATCATAGAAAGGCTGACACAGTACCGGATGAAAGCAGCAGTTTCCCTGCTTCTTGAGACAGACATACCGGTTACTGACATTTACAGCCTTGCCGGTTATTCCAGTGTAAACTACTTTTACAGGGTTTTCAAAAAATATTACGGTGTTACTCCTGGACAATACCGGGATATGAAAGGAGATTCGCAATGAGAAACCATATCTGCCGTAAACTTATACTCGCGCTGGTTCTCGTATTTACAGGAATGCTGTTTGCCCATGCAGTGAGTACTTCCTGGTTTCAGATAAAAATACAGGATTTCCAGTACATAACCAAAGACGGAATGAAGATAAACGGCACTATGTACATCCCTAAAGATGCCAGCAGTACCACTCCCGCACCTGCAGTGATCACCTGCTCAGGAGGAAACAATGAATATATCATGCATGAGGCAGTCAACACAGAGCTGGCAAGAAATGGATACGTTGTCGTTACATTTAATCCATATAAGCATGGAACTTCTGATATTGCCGCGACAGATACGATGGGGGCGGATTCCATTCTCACATATACTGCGGAACTGAGTTTCGTAGACAGCAGCCGAATCGGCATGGAAGGACATACACTTGGAGGTTCCTATCTATGCCAGGCTGCTGCAGTACACCCTGAACTTGTTCGTTCTCTTATCTGCGGCGATTTTATTAATTTGAATGGTTCCGGAGAGATCATGACAGGTGACAAAGATTTTCACTGTACCTGGATTTTCGCCAAATACGGAGAATATACGATTAATCCCGGTAAGGATCTGGAATCTCCTATGCTTCAGGCTATTTTCTCCCTTGAAGGTCCTGTTGAAAATGGCATCACTTACAAAAACCAGCAGAATTCCTATACGAAAACAGCATATCTGGCCAACACTACCAATTTTGGATATCATTTCAGCTTTGAAGTCATAGAGCGGATCGTGGATACCTTCGGGAGAACTATGGGAACTCCAGCAGTCAGGCCGCTTCCTCAGATTTGGCCTGCTGCCATGCTCGGTAAGGCAATAAGCTTATTCGGGCTGTTTTATCTTTTGTTTGCAGTATTATCAGCGCTCCTGCACACGAGCCGGATCAATTCCAATTTTCCGGAATCCGATGCTTCATTGGAAAAAGGCAGTTTTTTTTCAGTATCCTTACTATGGTTAAGCCCGATTCTGGGCGCTGCCGCTTATATTCCCCTCTATGTGCTTGGGAAAAAGATTCTGGAACCTACCATGCTTTTTCCACAGTCCGATTCCAATGGACTGGCCATTTGGGCTGCCTTTATCTCATGCCTCTGTCTCCTCTTTATTCGTTTACTGGATCGGAGAGTTCAGCCGGCGGTAGCATTATCTGTACTTTTAAATGAACGATTTGGAGGCATTTTAAAGGCCTTTTTGCAGGCTGCCTGCGTATTTGCCTGCTGCTATGCATGCAACTTAACTGTCAAATGGTTGTTTGGAACAAATATAAGTCTGTTTTGCACAAATTTTTCGACTTTTAATCCGCGTAAAGCATTAGCTGCCTGCTCCTATTTTCCTGTATTTATGATTTATTTTTTCTGCACCGGGATGTTCCAGATAAAATATCTGTATTTTAAGACAGGGCACTTAAATCCTTTATTTAACTGCGTTTTCTTCAATACCGCAGGTTTCGCTGCCCTTCTGCTTCTGAATTTTTCAAGCTTTCCCTTAACAGGAAATGCCATGTTTCACTGGGGGCGCTTTGCCTTTGCGCCAATCCTTTATATGCTTCCTGTTCTCCCTGTTTTTGGTATCGTTACTCATTGGTGTTACGTCAGAACAGGCAAGATTTATCTCAGCACTTTCGTCAATACGTTCCTGTTCACATGGCTTTTCATCGCTACCAACGCAATGTATCTCGTATAAATAACCTGGATTAACAAATAATAGCCCGCATCCTGGCGCCATTACCGGCGCGAGATGCGGGCTGTCTGTATCTATATCTGCTCTCTTTATTCTGCTATTTTTTTAGTCTCTCATTCTTCTGTCTCTGAAACCTCAATCCCCAGTTCCTCCAGCTGCTTTTCATCAACCGGAGCCGGAGCCTCTGTCATCATGTCGGAGGCATCCTTCACCTTCGGGAATGCGATTACGTCGCGGATGCTGTCAGCACCTACCATAAGCATGATCATGCGGTCGAGGCCGTAAGCCAGACCTGCGTGAGGCGGAACTCCGTATTTGAATGCGTCAAGCAGGAATCCGAACTGTTCCTGCGCCTGCTCCGGGGTAAAGCCCAGGACTTCGAACATCTTGGACTGGATATCTCCCTGATGGATACGGACAGAGCCGCCGCCCATCTCGGTACCGTTTAACACGATATCGTAGGCTTTTGCACGCACTGCCCCCGGATCGCTGTCGATTAAATGCCAGTCTTCGTCCATCGGCATGGTAAATGGATGGTGCATGGCAACGAAACGTCCCTGTTCCTCGGAATACTCAAGAAGCGGGAATTCGGTTACCCATAAGAACTTGAAGTCATCCTTTTTCAGCAAATCCTGCTGTCTTGCCAGTTCCAGTCTTAAATTTCCTAATACGTCAAATACCACTTTATCTTTGTCGGCCGCAAAGAGAAGCAAATCTCCCGGCTTTCCAGCCATAGCTTCCACTAATGCGTGAAGTTCATCCTCTGTCATGAATTTTGCAAAGGAGGACTTGTAAGTGCCATCCTCAGCGATGGCAATGTAAGCCAGTCCCTTTGCCCCGAAGCCTTTTGCATACTCCACCAGGGCGTCGATCTTCTTACGCGGCATGGCTCCCTGCCCGTCAGCGTTGATACCGCGCACGGAACCGCCTGCTTCCAGAGCATTTTTAAATACGGCAAATTCGCAGCCGCGGACCACATCGGACACATTCTTCAGTTCCATGCCAAAACGCAGATCAGGCTTATCGGAGCCGAATCGGTCCATCGCCTCGCGCCATGTCATTCTCGGAATCGGAAGCTCCAGATCGAAATTACAGATTTCCTTAAATAATCTCTTTAACAGTCTCTCATTTACATCAAGGACGTCTTCCACATCCACGAAGGACAGCTCCATATCGATCTGCGTAAATTCCGGCTGTCTGTCGGCACGCAAGTCTTCATCGCGGTAGCATCTGGCCAGCTGGAAATAACGGTCATAGCCGGAGCACATGAGCAGCTGCTTAAATAACTGCGGAGACTGCGGAAGCGCGTAGAATGAACCCGGATGAACACGGCTCGGTACAAGATAGTCGCGTGCGCCTTCCGGTGTGCTCTTGATTAAGGTCGGGGTCTCAATCTCAAAGAAACCTTCCTCTGCCAGAAATGCTCTCGTGATGATGGCGGCCTGGCTTCTGACCATGATATTTCTCTGGATATCCGGTCTTCTCAAATCGAGATAACGGTATTTTAAACGAAGCTCTTCCTTCGTCTTGCTGTTCTCCTCAATCGGGAATGGCGGTGTCTCGGACTCCGAAAGAATGCGAAGACTCTCTGCTCTGACCTCGATATCACCGGTAGCAAGATTCTCGTTCACTCCGCCTGCACGCTTCTCCACGTGTCCGGTCACGGCGATAACAAATTCGCTTCTCAGCTTTTCAGCCTTTGCAAAGCTCTCTGCACCACAGTCGCTCTCTTCAAAGATAATCTGCAGAATACCGGAACGGTCTCTTAAATCCACGAAAATAATACCGCCCTTGTTTCTGCTCTTCTGCACCCAGCCCATGACGGTGACGGTCTCACCGACATTGCTGCTCGTAACCTCTGTACATCTATGGGACCGTTTCAGTCCCAGCATTGATTCTGCCATAATATGCCTCCTTGCTTTCTGAAACAGGCTTTTTTATTTTAAGCCTTCTCTGTAAAATTCTTTAAACTCGGTATAGCCCTCTTTCTGAAGGTTTTCCTTCTGGAACTTCTTATTTTTGTTCATTTGGGAAACGAGAACGGAAACGCCCCTGGCCCGCTCGTCCATGGCCTCTTTAATCGCCGCCGTCATGACTTCAGCGCTGACTCCCTTCTCAATCAGGAATGCTTTCTTCTCCGTGCTTCCAGGAATCGTAAATCCCTCTTCCATCAGGATGGTAATGATTCTCTCGAACCCAATGGAGAAGCCGCAGGCCGGTGTCTCCATTCCGGTAAACTTGCCGATCATCTTATCGTAACGGCCGCCGCCGCCGACCGATCCCGGGAACCCGTCTACCTGGATCTCATAGATTGTTCCGGTATAGTAGGACATTCCACGCACCAGTGTCGGATCGAATATAATGTCGAACTGGCTGGTGGCGATGCTATTTACGCTGTCCATGATAGCAGCCAGATTTTCCGCCTTTTCCGGTTCCATTACATCCTTTAACGTCTCTCCGAGAGAACGGACACCTGCGGCATCCGGTGTCACCGAACCAAACAGCGCCAGATACTGGTCGATCTTGTCCTTTTCGTATCCGGCCTCGGAAAGTTCAGAAGCAACGCCTTCCATGCCGATCTTATCCATCTTATCCAGAATAATAAATACCTGGTCAAAGGATTCCTCCGGGAATCCGCAGTAAGCAGCCATACCCTTTAAGATATTTCTGTCATTGATGCGGACGTGGTATCCCTTGAAGCCAACTTTACCGAGCAGCGTGGTGGTCGCAAGAATCAGTTCAATCTCTGCTAATCTGCTGGGATCGCCCAAAATATCAATGTCACACTGGACAAACTGGCGGAACCTTCCTCTCTGAGGCTTGTCCGCTCTCCATACGCTGCCCATCTGAAGTGCCTTAAACGGCGCCGGAAGCGACGCCGCGTTATTGGCATAATAGCGGCATAACGGCACGGTTAAGTCGTAGCGGAGTCCGCTGTCTGTTAAATCGTTTTCCGTCTCTGCCGTATCGAGGCGCAGCTTCTCCCCGCGCTTCATGATCTTGAAGATCAGCTTTTCGTTGTCGCCGCCCTGCTTGCTCGTCAGGTTTTCAATATGTTCCACACACGGGGTCTCAATGGAAGTAAATCCGAATCCACGGTATGTCTCACGAATCTGGTTCATTACATAGTCCCGTACCGCCATCTCTGCGGGCAGGATATCTTTCATGCCGGTTACCGGCTTCTTTTTCAGTGCCATACGTCTCACTCCGTTATCTTTTTATTCTTTACTGGTCTGTAATCTGGTGCGTTCGCGTAAATAATATGTCTTTCTCTATTTTACTGGTCTTTTCGAGTTTTGCAAGCGTTTTTTGTAATTTTCCTGATATCCTGATAAATTCAATTTCTGATATATTTCTGTTTTGAACTTTTCGGCTTATCAGGAATAGACATACGGAGCAATCCGTATCTCAGCAAAGGTGACAGAATATGATCTCTGAAATAACTCTGTGCCTTTATACCACAATAATCCTGCATTTCTTTCCTCGAACGACCAGTATTACAGAAATCTAAAAGACTTTTTAATTGCTCCATATCCAGTTTAACTTCAGAAAGAACAGCCCTTTCAACTTCACCACTAACTTCACCACCAACTTCACCACTAACTTCACCTTTTTTAACAATTGAAAATGGTCCTACGGTTCCAGTTGCGGCTTCATTGAGTGGAATAATGGTCCTGAATATATCACCTTCGATAAATTGAGGTTCTCCTCCTGAGTATAACCTTGTATATTTATAAGTATTTCTCATACCAGATCCTAATTCATCTGCCAATCCAACTTCACGAAATACCTTAGAAATCGGTGGGTTCTTTGGAAATGGAGCAAAGTTGGAAAGGTTTAGGCTTCCATAACCATGAGAACGGTTACAGTTCTCGGTAAAAATTTGGTTTCTCTCAATAACCATTTTCGCAACATAAGCATTTGAAAAATCCCGATGTGCCAGGCTGTTTGATACGATTTCACGCAGAATTTTATCTCTTGCGCTGACACTTTGCAATCCATCCATCACGAACAGATCATTCAAATGCTTTTCACCAAATGGAATCATTTTATGTTATTTTCTCCATTGCTTATAAGTTGTAAAATTTCATCAGGGATCATACCACTTTACCTCCGCTGTATATCATCAATGAATTATTAATGTACCGAACCTACAGTATAACATTTATTATATTCGATACATAAAAGAATATCAATCTGTCATAACACTAACAAAGAAAACAGCGGATGAAATCAGGGCCATGTCTGAGGTTTTCACCATACAGACACAGCCCTTTCCTATCATCTATTTAATCTCTCCCCGAACTATAAACAAACGCTCCCGGAACCGCCTTAGACGGATCGTAATTCTCCAGGATTTTTCTGTATCTCTCCTTATATCCGTTATCCACATCCAGCTGCGGGATTACCTTTGCTCCCTCTTCAAAGAAATGGATGGATCCGCGCCCCATCTCCTGGCCGCGTCTCGTGTGCTTATCTAAAGCCACATCGAGAATCTCGGGCACCTTGCCCATAGCCGCTTCTTTGATGATGATATTCTTTAAGTAATCACTGGAACGGTCCTTCGTGCACGCACAGAGAATCCGAATCGCATGGATAAAGTACATCGGCTGGTCGCCGTCGTCGTAAGCGAATTTCTTCCGCATTTCATCCAGCGTATTGATCTTTCCGGCCGCATCGAGATCGCCGAAACCGATGTCTTCCACCGAAATCGTGAGCAGACGATGCCAAACCTTCTCTAACAAAGCCGGGCCGGAGGTATACAGTTCATAGGCGTACTGGCATGCCTCCTCCACCATTCCCCGCCGGATCGCTTTCTGCAGACAGGAGATGATCTCATCTGCCGCAAATCCATTCTTTGTCGTGGCATTTGCCCATATCGTATAATTTGCCATCGTCATTCTCCCTTCTGATTCTTTTGATTCGTATATATTTCGATCAATTCTTCCACCAGAACGCGTACCAGTTCCGCCGACATAATCTGGTCCTCTGCGTGGGACATTAACAGCGTAATCTGGGGTTCCAGCGTGTTCACCTCTTTTAGCAGGATCTCGCCGTGCTGCTCGTGGGCCTGGCGGTAGAACTGTTCGCCTTCCTTAATTCTCGGTTCCACCTGATCCCAGTTCCCCTTCTTGGCCTCCTGAAGCGCCTGCATATAGCTGGACTTGGCGCAGCCGGCGTAGGTCACGATCTGCATTGCACACTCCGATAATTTTGTAACATCAGCCATAATTTAAGCCTTTCTCATGATTTTTTAGCCAGTTCGATCGCAAAATCCAGGGCTTTGTCGCCGTCGGCCAGGGCATAAACCCTCGGTTCAATGCTTGCTACCGGTATGTTTAAGATACTCTTGATATTGTTCACCGCGTAAACCAGCTGCGGCCCTACCAGACACACATCCCATTTTCCGATTTCATCACTGATTCCCGCATTCGGCACCGCCTCACAGGTAAGCTCCATATTACGCTTTGCAGCCGCATCTCTCATCTTCTGCATAATGATTGAACTGCTCATTCCGGCGTTACAGCAAATTAATATTCTCATATTGCCTCCTCATTTACTATGTGCCCCGAGGGTTTATTTCTTAATTTTCCCGGGCTTATTTTGACTTTGTTCCACGATTTTTATTACTTTAATTCCGGCCAGTATTCCTTATTCGCCTCGATGTAATCGTCGAGGATCTTCTTCGCTACATTGGCGCTCGGAACCGTCTTTGATAAGGTCAGAGCCTGCCATAACTTATGGTAGCTTCCCTGCTCATAAGCGTCTACGGTCAGCTTCTCTACCGCAACCTGCTCTTCCATAAGTCCCTTCTGGAAGGTCGGAATCGTTCCGATGGTGATCGGCTCGTATCCGTCTTTTCCAACGATACACGGAATCTCTACCATGGCGTCCTTATCAAAGTTCTCGATGGCGCCGTTATTTCTTACGATCAGCAGCATTCTCTCATGGGTATTGAAGGCCAGTGCTGTCGCCAAGTCCACGATAAAGGATGCGTGGATACCGATCTCCAAAGAGGTTCCCTCTGCCGTACCGGCCTCTGCAATCCTTGCGCACTCGCCGAATACCCGCTTTTCTCTTCCGTCCATAACCTGATTGGCTCTCGTATACTCAGGATTGGTATGGGCTACCATGTCGTCGCCGAATAAGTAGTACTGGAAGTAAGAATTGGGAGCCATGGTCGGGTCGATCGCGGTTAAATCCTTCACCTCCTTAGCCGTCTCATACCAGGAATTGTCTGTGTAATCTCCGTTATTTCCCTCTTCCGGAAGCGTGTTGCCATACTTTAACTGATGAGCGATCAATTTGTCGATATACTCATTGCCTTCCTTGTCCTTGATGGAGGTCCACCAGCCGAAATGATTGAGGCCGAAGTAGCGCACCGTCATCTCCTTGCGGTCGTTAAAGCCCAGAATCTTTGCGATGTTGTTCTCCATACCGATCGGCATGTCGCAGATATTGATGACTCTTGCGTTCGGTTTAAACCGTCTGCACGCCTCAGCTACGATAGCAGCCGGGTTAGAGTAGTTGAGCATCCAGCAGTTGGGGGAGTATTTCTCCATGTATTCGATGTTCTCCAGAACGCCCGGAATGGAACGCATGCCGTAAGCGATACCGCCTGGTCCGCAGGTCTCCTGGCCGACTACGCCGTACTTTAACGGGATCTTCTCGTCTTTTTCCCTCATGGGAAGCTGTCCCACGCGGATATGTGCCAGACAGAAATCGACGTCTGTGTAAGCCGTCTCTGGATCTGTCGTCGCTACGAATTCGATGGATGGATCTTTCTCTTTTACAATGATCTCACAGGCCTTTGCCAGTCTTCCCTGGCGCTCTTCGTCATTGTCATACAGCTTGATGGCACGAAGCGGAAGCCTGTCTAAATTATCCAACAGCATCAGAATAATCTCAGGCGTATACGTACTGCCGCCTCCTGCGATAACTACGGAAAATTTTTTCTCACTCATTTTTACTTGCTCTCCTTCTATTCAATCTATATTTTCTGTCAGGTTCAAACTTTAGTTGTATTTTACTGCTTTATTTTAAAATTTCTATCAACAAAACCCACTCTTAAAAAAGCTCAATGGAAGTGGATATACTGATCAAACGGTTTAAAAAGTCTTTTTCATCCGCCGCCTCATACAGCGTGTGTACCAGATTTTCATTCATGGCCACCTGTTTGAAGAACTCAAACAGAATACTCACGTCGTCATTGGGCCGTCCCTCAATGGCCAGGAGGAAGATAACCTTCACTGCCTTCCTGCAGACGGTGATGGGCGGTTTTAAGATAGCCGCCGCTACCGCGGTCTCCTTCGCAAACGTCATGAGCGGATGGGGAATCATCACGGATTCTCCGATCACAGTGGGATAATTGACTTCCCTCGACAGTACGTCTTCCACGTATTCTTCCATTGACTCGATCTTACCCTGCTCTTTAAACTTCTCTGAAAGCGTCCCGATAACCGTTTCAAAGGAAACACTGCCGTTCCATTTTGCGGTCCCGCCGTCCTTTGCAAAGATCTTGACACACCTGGTATCAAAGTATTTGTTGACGATGACACTGAACCGCCTGCTCACCCTCATGCGTCTGATAAATCCGTTTAGCGCCGAGTAGTCCTGCTGGTTTGCAATTCCATTGATCCGGAATACGGGAATCTCCGTATTCACTCTCTGCCCTTCCGTGGAAATAACCAAGTCCACCGGATGGTCCTTCACGTACTGGTCCAGCTGGTGCTTCGGAAGGACCTTTACGATCTCAATCTGATTCTGGAAATGATCATTTAACCAGCTGCACACCATGGCGCAGACACTCTGTCTCGGAGCGTTGATGATCACGGTCTTTAACCGCCGGTTTACCTTTTCCAGGAAATAGGCCACGTACAGGGCCATATAGGCAATCTCTTCGTCGCGGATGGGAATACTCTTGTACTTGAACATGATCGGTACGAGAAGAATCGCAATTTCGTAGGCATACGGATACTGAGTCTTGATGTCCTGCAGAATCGGGTTATCGATCCGGTAGCCCGTATCGATCCGGCGGATTAAATACTCTAAATGAAGCGCCATATTATTGAACAGCTCGTCGGACTGATGTAAGTCAAAGCTGTATTTATTTAATACTTCCTGGCAGAACTCATTTAAGATGACGCCGCTCAAAGCGCTGGCCCTCGTATTCTCCTCGCTCTGGACGAGCCTTACGGAATACAGGAATATCTTAAGCAGTGCTTCGTCGCTCTCGGTCAGTTCCACCTTCTGCGCCTTCAAATGGTACAAAAGATTGGTCAGAACCTCTACCACGAACTCCTCTGCCTTTAAGCCGGTCAGCTCATGGCCCTGGCGCTTTCTCATGATGGTCGCATAAATAGCGTTGGCCACCATGTAAAGGCTGGCGTCTGACACCAGAATCTCGTGGCTTCCAAAGTAGTTTTTAACCGCATTTACAAAAGTTTCATACTCCACGCGGTCATATTCGCCGCGAAAAATCAGTCCCAGATAATCACTGTTAAAATCCGTATGAGTCTGGACTTCATATTTGATAATGTTAAAAATAGATAATCGTATCTTTTCTTCATTTTCCACGATCCGGACCTGGCTTCCTTCCAGAAACAGGACCGTCCAGTCCATCTTATCTTCCAGCATCTTCCGAAGCTTCTGCACTTCTTCCCGAAGCGCTGTCTGGGATAAGAACAGCTCCTCTTCCAGATCGTATAAATTGCAGCTTCCGTTCTCCAGGGCGTGGCCCAGAATCGCGTAGCCGCGGTTGTGGGGAGCGATGACCCAGGCTCTGTCATCGCCTCCCTCTAACACTGCCCGAAAGTCCTCCATATCCTCCTGTGTGATATAGTAACCGATTCGTTTCGAGGCTTTTATGGAGGGGTATGCCGTTCGCCCCTCCGTCTGGCAGAGAGACAGACTGCCGCTTAAGGCCGAGTTTATCTGAAGGATGTCATTCCTGATGGTTCGCGACGACACCCCAAAATACTTTGCCAGTTTATCACCCGTGATTCCTGACACATTATTCATGATATACTCTATAATCTCTGTCTGCCTTTTTGTAAATACCATGTTCTGTTTACTCCGCTTCGCTCTGAGCTTCTCTCTTCAGTTCGTCTTTTTCCATCATCTTAAAGAAAGGATAATAAATCAGTGCCATGATGATCAGTGATACAAATACGAGAACCACGCTTCTCCAGTCATACGTTGTAAGGAACGCACCAACGCCCGGAGGCAGGAATCCTGGAGGCGCTGCCACCGGATAGCCAACCAGCCCCACCTTCATGCTGAAGTATGTAAGCACAGTGATCAGCAGCGGCCCGAATACGAACGGAATGAACATATACGGGTTCAGCAGAATCGGGAGGCCGAAGATAACCGGCTCATTGATTCCGAAGATAGATGGAACGAGTGACGCCACACCGATGGATTTAAACGATTTCGCCTTTGACTTCATCATAAATAAGACAAGGCCCAATGTCAATCCGGGACCTGCTACCTGAAGGAAATTATAGTAGAGTCCATAGGTGAAGATGTGGGTAACCGGAGCACCCGATGCGTAATTAGCCATATTTTCTGCCTGGTAAGCGATTGCAAATGCAGCCCACACCGCAGAGGTGATGGACGGTCCGTGAAGGCCGAAAAACCATAAAAACTGTGTCAGGAAGATAACGATCAGCAGTGCCGGAAGCGTATCCATGGTGTTGATAGCCGGAGCTAAGAGCTTCATAATAGCTGCCGGGAATGCAAGTCCGGTAACAGCAATCGAGATATTAGCGATGGCAACTGCCACAATAACATTGACTACCAGAGGAATCAGGGAGGCAAAGCTCTCTCCTACCATTGGCGGCACTGACGACGGCAGCTTGATAATTACATTATGCTTAATTAAAAACCGTGTAATCTCCACACTCATAATACCGGAAATAATACTGGTAAAGAGGCCCGAAGCACCTAAAAACTCAGTGCTGATTCCACCCTCGATGGAAACGGCGGAAAGGATCAGATGAACGATGATCGCCGTGATCCCGGTCTGTGTATTGTGGACACCGTATCTCTTTGCCAAAGCCGTAGCAATGAAGAACGCCGCGAAGATTGACAGTAAATCGTTGGTAAAGCCGGCCGCATACGTCAGCACGCCCATATGGGCGGAGATAAAATCATGGATCGGCCCGGAAGCGATTAAGTTGTTCAGCGCGATCGGCAGAAGAAAGATAGATCCGATGATGATGACCGGAATGTCCGCGATCATACCGTCTTTGATTGCCTGGAGCCAGTTGTTTTTCTCTACCCAGTTGGCAATGGGCATCATGTACTTCATAAGCTTGTCCTGAAAACCTGTGGTTTTCTCGTTCATAAAGAAATTTCCCCCTTTGTGGTTTGTTCTTAAGGCCTTAATATTGTAACTAGAGTGTACCTGATTTTGATTTTCAGTGCAAACAGGGTTTTTCCTAAGTGATAGGAAAAGAGACAGCCATAAACCTTTCTCAGATTATGGCTGTCTCTGTCCTCTATCCTTCTGCCCCCAAATCCATCTCCACACGATCCCTGTCACACTCCAGATGATCCTCCGCCACAGTCAGCTCCGCGGCCTGCAGGGAAGTCCTCCTGTGTCTGTATTCCCAGACAAAATCCGGGTTGTTCCGTTCTTCCCGGCTCACTTCCGGGTGTGTGAAATAGAATATATAAGCCCTGCCCTTATGAACCAGTACATCGGCATGGGCCGCTATCGTTCCGTCATCGGTCCTGCTGCCCGGCTGTGCCAGTATATTGGGGCAGCGCGTCCAATGCTTCATATCATCACTCCGGTAGACTCCCAGCCCTTCCCACGGGTCGGTAATCATCCAGTAATGATTTTTAAAGAAAAATACATTGGGCCCTTCATGGGCGCAGTCCGTGATCTCCGGTCCGCCCGCCGTCCAGTGGTAAAGATCTTCGCTGAACGCCGTATAGGTATGGCTGTCATGAACCTCATCCTTATACCACATTTTCCACGTCCCATCCGGTAAACGTACCACGCAGGCGTCGATCACCCGGTCGGAGGAGAGGGAAAGCGGCCCTTCCAGCTTCCAGTCCCATAAATTCTCGCTGATATAGTGGAGAATCGTCCGCGGGCATTCCCACGTTGTCGGAATCCCTCTCACGTACGACACATACATATGGTAAATCCCCTCGTGTTCGATAATCTCCGGCGCCCAGTATGTATTTCTTCCTTTTTCATACTCTAAGCCCCCGGCGATCCCGCGATACGTCCACGTCCTGCCGCAGTCAGCAGAGCTGGCAATCCCGATATCGCTGCCGTGCATGTAGGAAACTCCATGGTTCACCCCTGCCGCCCTTCTGTTTGTATAAAAGATCCACCAGCTTTCTTCCTGTCTGTTCCAGATAATCACCGGGTCCGCGGCTCCGTCGTAAATCGGATCACGAAACAGCGGTGCCTGGGGTATCACTCTGTTTTCCATCTTCCATCAACCTCCTGTTCTCATCGCGTACCCCCTCAGTCTCCTGATACTCAGAGTTACGGGAGTACAGCCCCGTCACGCGGCGGTAAACTCAGGCGAACTCAGCCTTTGACCGCCCCGCTCGTTATTCCCGCTATAATATGCTTCTGCATCGCCACATAGAAAATCGTAATTGGGATCAGCACGATCACCATGGTGCAGAGCATCACGGTCCAGTTATTGGCGAACTGCCCGACGCCCTTATACACCTCCATAATCAGCGTAAACTTATCCGAAGAGCTGATAAATAAATACGGCAGCATGAAATCATTCCAGATCCACATCACATCAAAGATCACAATGGTAGTCGTAACCGGCTTCAGCAGCGGGAATACAATCTTCCAGAATAATTTCCAGAGATTGGCCCCGTCGATCAGGGCCGCTTCCTCCAGGTCCTTCGGCACTCCGCCCAAAAAGCCCTGATACATGAACATGGCGAAATTACACCAGCTGGAGTACAGCACAATCATACCCGCCACCGAGTTCTGCAGCTTCAGAGACGACATTAAGTTAAACAGCGGAATCAGCGTCGTCTGCACCGGAACCATAAAACCAACCAGAAAGTAGAAGAACAGAAACTGGGTCAGTCTGTTTTTTCTCCTGCTTATGGCGTAGGAAGCCATGGAACCAATGGAAATGATAATCACGACCGATACCACCGTAATCAGAATTGAATTACCAAAGCTGCTCCAGAAATTGATCGTGTGAAGCGCCTCCTTGTATAAATCCAGGGTAAAACTCTGAATGGGAAGAGAGAGGGGGGACACGGTCGCTTCCCTGGCCGGCTTGAACGTGTTGACGAGAAGGTAATAAAACGGGATAAAGAAGATCACACAGACTCCCAGCATTGCCGCTTCACCCAGAATACTTTTTACTTTCCTCTTTTTTACCATTTACTCCACCTCCCGTTTCTTCATCAGCTTTAACTGGATCACACTGACAATCGCAATGAAGACAAAGAAAATTGTCGACATGGCAGTCGCCTTTCCATAGGATTTTTCCACAAAACCTGTTTTGATAATGATCTGCGAGACGAGTGTCGTCGACGTGCCGGGGCCTCCGCTGGTCAGTGCAAACGGCAGATCATAAAGCTTCATGGAATTTAAGAGCAGCAGCATGACGCTCACCGTCATGGCCGAGGCCAGCATGGGAAATGTAATGTACCGGAATTTCTGCCATGCAGTCGCCCCATCCACGTTGGCGGCCTCGTAATACTCAGTGGGGATGCTCTGAAGCTGGGCCAGATAGATACAGGCGTGCCAGCCGACGACGCTCCATAAATTTACCAGGAGTACAGAGAACATAGCCCATTTCGGAACTGCCAGCCACATAACCGGATTGATTCCGAACAGGCCCAGCAGCTTATTTAACAGCCCGTTGCCCGTCGGCGACAGGATATAGGCCCATAAATAGCCCAGAATAATGGCGCTGGGAACCGACGGGAAAAAGAATACGGCTCTCTGAAGGTTCTTCGTCTTCATCCCGGAATTAAGCACCAGCGACAGTGGGATGGCAAATACAGTAGTCACTAACGGAAATACGATGCTGTAAAAACACGTATTCAAAAGCGCTGTCTTCATAGACCGGTCTGCAAATACCAGCTTGAAATTTTTAAGTCCGGTAAAGCTTAAGTTGCTCATGGAATATCCATCCCAATTTGTAAAAGACAGGCCCAGTGTCTGAACCAGCGGTATTACTGTAAGTATCGTGTATACAATAAACGCCGGAAGAATAAACAGCAGGTACGGCAGTTCTTTTCTCAGTTTAGCCTTCATTTTAATCATCCTTTCCTGAAAAATGGGTAGAAAAAGGGTGCCGCAAAAGGGCATGTTCCTTTTGCAGCACCCTTTTATAGCTCTTACACGATGAAAGCTATTGACTTAACTCCGCCTGTTTTTCATCAAGTCTCACAGGTATATTTTCAATCGTATCAGCTCCCGTGATGGTATCCTGGATACCGGATAAGAATTCCTTGTAAATACCGGAGGAATTATTCCATACAATCTGAGGCAGATAGAAACTGCCCGTAACCGCATCTTCTTTGAATTTCTCAAAGACGGTTCCCATGGTATAGTCGATTCCTTCCACGATAATCGCATTATTGGTAACCTTCTGCCATTTCACAATATTTTCGTCCCTTGCCATATATTCGATAAATGCACGGCAGGCATCTTTATGCGCGGAAGTGGTACTGATGGATAATCCCACATTCACAGCGCCAGGGAGAACACGGTTTCCGTTACTGTCAGAAAGTCCGAAAATGTCGTAATTCATATCCGGATTCTTCTGCTCAATTGTGGCTATGTTCCATGGACCTCCGTGCATCATGGCAACCTCGCCGTTTGCAAACATATCAATCACCTGGTCGCTGTTCAGTCCAAGCGCCATCTGGCTATAGAGTCCGCCCGCAATCATATCATCATACCAGAGCTTAAGCGGTTCTGTGTATTTTTCCTGAAACGTTGACCGTCCTTCATTGATCTGGACATCTGCGTCCGGTTCCTGGCTGATTACGCTGCACTGGTATAAATCCTGAGCCAGATTATGGACATTATCGGCATCATCCAGATACGGTTCCACTCCAATTGCCTTAAGTTTTGCCGCGCAGTCCACAAATTCCTGCCATGTCTCCGGCTCTTTTTCGATTCCCGCCTGTTCAAATAAATCTTTGTTATAGAAGATTCCTCCAATCCATGCATCCGGAGAGTAACCGTATATCTTCCCGTCTTTCCCATAGGTCGCCGACGTCGCCGGATCAATTCTTGAGAATATCTCCATATCGCTGATATCTTCCGCTACCCCTTTGCTTATTACCTCCTGCTTGTTCTCCGCCGCGATATAGAACATATCAGTCATCTGCCCGGAAGCCGCCAGAACACTGAATTTGTCCACATACTGCTGCACTGGGGGAACGTACTGAAGATCAATTTTTATATTAGGATTCTCCTGTTCAAATCCTGCAATAAACTCTCCCAGGATCTCATCCGTATTCCAGGATAATAGGCTGATAGTAACCTTTTCCCCGGAATCTTTGGCCTTGCCCTCCGTCGTGCTCTCCGCTGCAGCGCTGTCCTTAGAACCGGCCGAACCGCCGCTTTCCTGGCCGCCGCAGGCGGTTAAAATCGCCGATACTGTTAATACACCTGCTAAGAATAATGCTCCTCTTTTCATTTCAGGAACCCTCCCTTTTCTTTGATAAGTCCATTATATCCTTCCAGGGCCCATTTCTAAATGCGTAATACTCGGGGATCTTTGCTTCTTATCAGCAGGTACGGCCGCGGTTCCTGCCAAAAACTACGGTTCCTTTGCTCAAAACTACTATGCAGGGTTACTGCTGCCTGCGGTACCGATTGGGCGACTGCCCTGTATACTCTTTGAATTTCCGTGAAAAATGGTACTCGCTCTCATATCCAATCGCCCTGGCAACGGCTCCGATGGTATCCTCCGTGGTCGTTAAAAGCTCCTTAGCCTTCTGCATCCGCAGCTTTGTGACATAGTCCCAGTACCCGATCCCGGCCTTTTCCTTGTACAGGCTGGTAAAATAGTTTTTGCTGATTCCGATAAAGTCTGCCGCCATGAGGACCGAGAAGCCCGGGTCCGAAAATTTCAGCTCCGCAAATGAATTTGCCTTAAATACAATCTGTTCCCCCTTGCCGGCCTGGAGAATCGTGCGGTCCAGTTCTTTAAAACCATCCTCAACCCTCTGGCATACGAAACGCTTCAGAGCATCGCAGCTGACGGTATCATAGATCTTCTCCATGCGGAGATTCCTCATAAGGCCGAACGATTCCTCGGGAGCGAACTTCTTTAAGCAGAACTTCATTTTGACGAGAACATCCAGCGCGAAATTCTTTAAGAGGCGGGGTGAGACCAGCCCTCTCCTGGCTGCTGAGAACTGACCGTCTATAAAATCCAGCAGTTTCTCCGGCGTGTTCTCCGCCAGCGCCTCCACGATCAGTCCGTCTAACGGCGCAGTGTCCAGCTCCGTCTCCTGAAATGGATATTCTTCTATCTCATAGGCTCTGCCGTATTTTTCATAAAAACCGTAGTTCTCCAGCGTATGGGACCTCGCCAGAAACTCGCACAGACTCCACGAACCTTCTCCCTGTTTCCATAAGTAAAGCTCTGCAGCGTATCCGTGCTCCTGAAAAAATCCGGTTATGGTCTGAACCGCCGCCTCTCCTGGCGCCGCGCCGCCGTATCCCAAATAGAGGGAGGTTCCCGACAGAATAAAAACCGCATTCAGCCCCTGTGAGCCGTCACTTACCGCAGCCAGCTCTGCCGACAGCTCCTTAAGCTTTGCCGCCGGTCCCCCGTCTCCGGAAAATGGGCGCAGAATCTGGCAATATACAGCATTTAATTCTGGCAGGTACTTAAGCGGCGGCATCTGGCCATCCGCATTCTGAGAAATGCAGGCGAACACCTGATTCATCTCATCCACGTACGGATTGGAATAGAGATCCAGGGCTCTATCCGGCTGTTTCCTCGCATCCAGCGTCTTTTTAATCTTATCCACCTGCTGGTTTAACATCATACGGCTCACCGGTTTTAACAGAAAATCCTGAACGCCGTAGCGGATTGCCTTCTGTGCATACGAAAAGTCGCTGTATGCGCTGACAATCACGATCTGGACCTCCTGATTCTCTTCCCGGATACAGCGGACACACTCCAGGCCATCCATGAGCGGAAGCTGGATATCCATGAAGATCAAATCGGGCTGGACCTGCTCATACATCTGAAGCGCTTCCAGGCCGTCGGCCGCGGTTCCCGCGATCAAAAAACCTTTTTCTTCCCAGGGAACCATCTTTTCAAAGAGCTGATAGTTAATCGTCTCGTCATCCACAAAACAAACCTTATACATAATTTCCCCCAATTATACGGTTTCGTATGGGATACGGAGCATAACCTCCGTATACTCCGCCTCTCTGCTGTCAATGGTAATGCCGTACGCCTCGCCATAGGTTAATCGCAGCCGGGAATTCGTGTTGACGATCCCGATTCCCCCGGCATCCGCCTGGCCGTTCATCCGGCTGCGAAGCATGGCCAGAGTCTCGCCGCTCATGCCGCATCCGTTATCCCTCACTGATATCACGATATCGCTGCCACTTTTCTCAGCGCGGATGGCGATCACGCCTCCCGTCCGGTTCTTAAGCGCGTGCTTAAAACAGTTTTCCACCACCGGCTGAAGTATAAATTTACAGGTCAGGCAGTCAGAAAGCTCCGGATCGCAGATAATCTCATAGGTAAACATAGAAGAAAAGCGCTTTTTATAAAACATGAGATAATCGTCGGTATACGCAAGTTCTTCTCCTAAAGGTACCCGCTCCCTCTTCCGTTCCATCGTGTAGCGCATCATACGGCTGAGCGCCTGGATCATCTCTTCGATCTCTAAATTGTCCGCCAGTACAGCCTTCGCCTGGATGAGCTGGAATACATTATACAGGAAGTGGGGGTTGATCTGATTGGTCAGCGCCTCCAGTTCCGCCTCCTTCTGCTTCAGCTTCGCCACGTAGACGTCATTGATCAAGTCGTTCATATGATCCGCCATCTCCTCGAACCGGGTCCGTATGACAGCCAGCTCCTGGGGCGCATGTTCAAAGCCTGCAACAGCCGTGGAGCGGCTTCCGTCGTAGGATATAATTCTCTGAATCAAAGCGTCGAACGGCCGCTTGATCAGGCGACTGTTATAGGCTGAGACGAGACCTAAGATCATCAGGACCACCGCCATGATCGCTGCCACTACCGCGAGCAGCTGCCCGATGGGACGCGTGACAATGTCCAGGCTGTTCTCCGATACCATCGTCCACCGGTTCGACAGTTTTTTACCGATATAGACAGACCGGTCCGTCTGCACCGTCTCACACTCCCCCGCAGAGAGACGGTCAAAAGGCGACTCTCCAAGCTGTTCCAGCCCGGTCCGCCCCTCCTTATAGTCCAGGATAATCCGGTTATTCTCGTCAAGAATGACAAAACCGGAATCGGAGATCTGCTCTGCGGAAAAGAAATCCGTCAGTTTGTCCAAATCGCACTCCATCATAATATAGCCCAGCAGCTGATCCGACTGGCGGACCGGATAGAAAGCCGTAACCGTCTGATATGGCCCCTTATTCTCATACATATGGTCTCTCCCGTGGGGAGACGCATATTTAACAAAGGTATCCCTGGCGGACGCCTCTAAAAACCATTCTGCATTGACGTAATCGTAACCGCTTCGCAGAATATCGTTCATGCTGTACACAACGGCAGAATCAGGCTGGATGAAAAGCACATCGGTGATATAATCACTGAACAGATTGATATTGGTCAAAAATGAATCAACACTGCGCACCGCCTGCATCCACTCGGGAGAGTATAGAGCATAATGTCCGCGAAGCAGCCTGACCGCCGGCGTGTATCCTGACAGCGTTACAAACGGCTCCTCCAGGCTCTTCAGCCGGCTGTCCAGCGTATCCGCCACAGTAACCAGCTGTTCCTCTTTACTCCTGAGAATATTTTCTCTCATGTATCTTCCGATAAATATGGTAAACACAATCGTCAACAGAACAATTGCTGAAATAAACACAATAGAAACTCTCGTGACTGTCTGTGTTACAATAGACCGCTGCCTTTTCAATCTCTTCCCCCTGTAACCTGCTGCCCGCAGACACTAAACGATCTTCCCAAGCAGTTTTCCCTTCCTCTCCAGCATCTCGTCGATCCTGGAAATATACTGCTCCACATCCTTAACATTTTCCACCCGTTCCAGCCGGTTCTCCCGCGGGAATACCACCTTCGTCGTGGTTCCCGCTCCGCAGGCGGCAATCGTCTGCTTTTCTTCCATGATCAGAATGTTATAGATACACGCTTTTCCCGGTCTGGAGTACCCCACATTTTCAAAATTACCGGCCATGTTTTTCTGGCGGTATAAATAGTAGGGCTCCTGTCCCATCTCGCGGGCATAGGCGGCAGTCAAATCGATCATCTCCTGAGTGTTCGTTATCTTTAAGTCTCCGTATTTCTCCTTAAACATGTTAAGTCTGGCCGCGCGTTTGATGGCCAGGGAATGTACGGTGATACTGTCAGGATCAAGCGCTTTGATTTCCTCCATGGTCCGGCGGACGTCTTCCAAATCCTCCTCCGGGAGTCCGATAATCAGATCCATATTGATATTATCGAATCCCATTTCCCGGGCGAGACGGTATTTTTCTTTAACCAGATCCACCGTATGGCGGCGGCCGATTAAATCCAGAGTCTCCTGCTTCATAGTCTGGGGATTGATAGAGATGCGGGTAACGCCGTAATCCAGAAGAACCTTTAATTTATCCTCTGTGATACTGTCCGGCCTGCCGGCCTCTACCGTAAATTCCTTCACTTCTGAAAAATCAAATGTGGTCTTTAGCTTCTCCATCACCCGCTCTAAGTGTTCCGCCGACAGCGATGTCGGAGTTCCGCCGCCGAAGTATACGGTATCAAGAGTTCGGCCTGCCATGGTTTCGGCCACATAATCCATTTCCTTAAACAGCGCTGTTAAATATTCTTCCATCCGCTTTTCCCAGTTTTTAATAGGGAATGAGGTAAAGGAACAGTAAAGGCACGTCGTGGGGCAGAACGGGATTCCGACATACAGGCTGTAGCCGTGTTCGTAATCAATTGCCGACAAAAGCTCCCGTTCCCGCTCAGCAATCTCGATACTCAAATCGATCTTGGCGTCGCTGGCTAAATACGTCTCCTTCATATAAGTACGGATCTCGTCCTCATTTTTCCCTTCCAGAAGCTTTGTCATGGCTATCTTCGTCGGACGGATTCCAGTCAGTGTCCCCCATGGCAGTTCTTTCTTCGTCTTTTCCGAGAGCAGGCCGTAAAGCATGCGTTTAATCCGGTTTTTAGTCTCAAAACGATTGGAAAAATCCGCCTCCACGGATGCCTTGTTCTCCAGCATTTCACCATCTTCCCCATACTCTCTGACGGTCAGGGAATACCGGTTTCCTCCTGTTGTTCCATATACAGAGAAACGGGGCATCTCATCCCCGTCCCTTTCTTCATGAATATATGTCTCTCCCGGGTAAAAAGCCATGAGCAGTTCCCGGATATCCTGCTCGTACGCGTTGTCGTCTAATATAATTCCTATCATGGTATGTTCGTTCCTATCTATTGTAAAATGCGACCGGATTATGGGTTTTCTCATGTCCGATGGTAGTCGGCTCCCCGTGTCCCGGATAAACCATCGTGTCATCCGGAAGTACGAATAATCGTTCTTTGATCGAGCGTATGATATCAGCAGAGCTTCCCGTCGGGAAATCGGTCCGTCCCAGGGATTCCGCAAATAACGTATCACCGGATATCAGAACCTCCTCCTCTTTGATCCACAGGCAGACAGAGCCCTCCGTGTGGCCGGGAGTCTCTATGACCTGCCACTTGAAACCGGCAAGCTCCAGGATATCCCCATCCTTTACTAAATGGTCCGGGCTCAGTGTAACTCCGGTTCCATAGGAGGCGGTCAGGTTAAGCCGTGGATCGCCCAGAAGCTTCGCTTCCTTCTCAGCGGCGTAAACGGTTATCTCCTTAAATGCACGGCGGATCTCCTCCACCGCTAAAATATGATCAAAATGGCCGTGGGTCAGCACAACCGCCTCCGGAATAATCCCACACTCCCTGCACGTATTCAGGATATGGGCTCCGTTATCTCCCGGGTCCACGATTACCGCCCTTTTTAAATCTTCCCGGTAAACCAGGTAGCAGTTAGTCCCGACCATACCTACAGTACACGTTCTGATTCTGAAATTGCTCATACGTTTATCCTCTCTCCGCTGGTATTTAAGAAAAGAGAAAACTGCGTTATCCCGCAGTCCTCTCTATATCGATTACACCTTCAATTTGTCTCAGTTTATCGGTCAGCCGGTTCAGTTCCTCCACGCCATGAATATCAAACGTCATGGTGATGGTCGCCTTTCCCTGCTTATTCGTTCTGGAATTCATGGAGGTGATATCGATCTGCCGCTCCGTGAAAACCTTGGATATATCCACAAACATGCCGATCCGGTTGTTTGCATAGATCTTGATCTCCGTCGAGTAGCGTTCCTTCGTATCGTCGCCCTCCGGTGTCTGCCATTCCGCGTCGATCAAACGGCTCCTCTCATCTTCCGGGAGATTGATGACGTTCACGCAGTCGGTTCTGTGGATGGAGATTCCACGGCCGCGTGTGACAAAGCCTACGATCTCATCGCCCGGTACCGGACTGCAGCATTTGGAAAAACGGACCGCAAGATCATGGATTCCCTTGACTACGATGCCGCTCTTGCTGTGCTTGTTGACAGGCAGTTTATTACTCATGTCCTCGATATCATTTAAAATCGTGGTATCGGTGACCTCTTTCTTCATCTTTTTCGCCCGTTCATCCACCATCTTGTTGATGACCTGGCCCTCTTTCAGCCCGCCGTGGCCGATCGATGCCAGCACGGAATCCCAGTCGCGGAACGCATAGCGCTTCATAACCTTATCCTGATATTCCGGCTTATTAATGTCGGAATAGACGATTCCCTTGGCCTTGCAGTAGCGGTCCACCATCTCTTTGCCCCGGAGAATATTATCCTCCTTGAGCTCGGTCTTGAACCACTGGTTGATCTTATTCTTAGCCTGGGTGCTCTTTACAATATTCAGCCAGTCCCGGCTCGGCCCCTTACAGTTCTGGGAGGTAATGACCTCCACCTGGTCGCCGTTCTGAATGACATAATCAATGTTCACCAGCTTGCCGTTCACCCGCGCTCCAACCATCTTGTTTCCTACCGCGCTGTGGATGGAGTATGCAAAGTCAATGGGTGTGGAACCGCTTGGAAGATTCTTGACATCGCCGGATGGAGTGAAGCAGTAAACACTGTCGGAAAACAGGTCCAAATCGCCCTTGACCATGTTTAAGAATTCCTTGTTGTCCGACATGTCTTTCTGCCATTCCAGAATCTGGCGCAGCCAGCTTAACTTCTCCTCTTCCTTGCCTGCAGCCACCTGGCCGCTTCCGCTCTCCTTGTACTTCCAGTGAGCAGCAATACCGTATTCCGCAGTCCTGTGCATCTCATACGTACGGATCTGGATCTCAAACGGCTGTCCGTTGCTCCCGATCAGCGTCGTATGGAGCGACTGGTACATATTGGGCTTCGGCATGGCGATATAATCCTTAAATCGTCCCGGAATCGGCTTATACAGTTCATGGATGACGCCCAGCGCCGCATAACAATCCTTGACGCTGTCCACAATAATCCTCACGGCAAACAGATCGTAAATCTGGTCGAGAGTCTTATTCTGGTTCACCATCTTTTTGTAGATGCTGAAGAAATGCTTCACTCTTCCATCTACCTTGGCTACAATGGAGGCCTCCTTTAAATGTTCCTGCACCTCATCCACGATGCTCTTTACAAATGACTCTCTGGCATCTTTCTTTAAGGAAATCTTCTCAGCCAGATCGTAATATACGTCCGGCTGCAAATATTTTAAGGACAAATCATCCAGTTCGATCTTGATTTTGGAAATACCAAGCCGGTGGGCAATGGGCGCGTAGATCTCCATCGTTTCACGGGCTTTTTCCTTTTGCTTCTCCGGCTTCATATACTGGAGCGTTCTCATGTTATGGAGACGGTCCGCCAGTTTAATGATGATGACACGGATATCCTTTGCCATGGCCAGGAACATCTTCCTCAGATTCTCGGCCTGCAGCTCCATCTTATCCATGGACCAGGACAACTGAGTCAGCTTCGTGACGCCGTCGACAAGAAGCGCCACCTCTTCCCCAAACTCTTTTCCCAGCTCATCCAGGGTCATAACCGTGTCTTCCACCACATCATGAAGAATCCCCGCTGCGATCGTCTCCTTATCCATCTCTAAGTCGGCCAGAATAATCGCAACACAAAGAGGGTGAATGATATACGGTTCACCCGACTTTCTCTTCTGCTCCTTATGAAAATTATCAGCGACATGATAGGCCTTTTCGATCATGCTGATATCATCGGAAGGATGGTATCTCCGGATACTGGCGATCAATTCCTGATACAGTACCTCGGGACTGGTAAAATCTGCCGGTGCCTCCAGTTCCTCATCATTAGGCGACTTGATCTCCATCGCACCGTCAACCCTTCCAACTCCCAATGGAGTCTTATTCAGTTTTTCCATGGTTGATTCATCTGCCATATACTGTCACCTTTTCGCAACTTATCGTTTCATTTAAACATAGTTAACATTTATTATAAAATTTTTTGACGAAAAATGCAAATAGTTTTTTATTGCTGCTTAAACAAGCGGCTCATTCTGCATCTATAATCAATATATTAGCTGGAAATCCTGCCTGCACTTTATAATACTAACCAGCCTTCCATAAATCTATAACCGGCACCATGCACATTCATGGCAGATACTTTTATTCTGCATACTCAACCGACAACTTTCCGGAAAAAACGTCAGCCACAAAACCGAGGCTGACGTTATGCGTTCCTGCTAATTTTCTTTATCCAACTGCGTATTTACAACACAGACCGGCATACTTATCCCTTTTATTTCCCGTAGATAACTGAATCTTCCGGTTTCACTGTCTCTTAAATAAACCGTAATATTGTCCGTATCACGATTAGCGCATAATAAGTATCTGTCCCGAGAGGCAAGAATAAAATCTCTGGGATGCTTTCCTTTACAGGATATATTAAAAAGGCGTTTTATCTGCCCTTCATCGGATATCCGGTATACTGCAATATCATCAGCCCCACGGTTAGAACTGTAGAGATATTTACCGTCCCCACTGATCCGTATGGCAGCGCCTATGGAATATCCCTCATACCGGCAAAGTGAATTTTCTTTACCAACAATCTTAAAGCCTGATTCTGTATTATAGTCCAGGATAAAAATCTCAGAAGAAAGTTCTGCCAGGACATAGGCAACACTGCCATTTGGATGAAAGACCATATGTCTCGGCCCTGATCCCTGTGGAAATGTGACGCCCAGTTCCTTTTTTTCTTCCAGTTTCATACAGGAATAGTTCACTTCATAGACAACCAGGCGGTCTATCCCCAGGTCACACACACATATCCTCTTCCCGTCCGGTGTAAACCATACAGAATGCGCATGAGCCTTCTCCTGTCTTACCGGATCACGTCCCTGTCCCGTATGAATCTTTTCATCCAGCAGTTCCCCGATCCCGCCGTCCTCTCTGAGTTCATACATTAAAATACTCGCATCCCGATAGCTCACGGCAAATAAAAGCTTTTCTTCCGGATCGAGCGCCGCGTGAACCAGCCCGGCCCCCGGCGCCAGTACCTTATTAATCAGTGTAAGCCCTTTGTCTGTACAGTGAAAGGCCGCAATCTCTCCACGAATCCCCGGCTGTGCCTCTGAAACAGCATACAATACTTTTTCATTTTGGGACAAAAGAAGATAAGTGGGTGATATCATCTCTGCTACAAGCTTTAGCGGCCCCTCCTGCGCATACCCCATGTCCACAATAATCTGATAAATTCCCCTGCTGCTCTGCTGTGTATATGTTCCAATAAATAATCTGTTTTTCATCATACACCACCTCTGATTCTATAAAGCAGTCTGAGTATCATTGGGATCTCCGTGACGTGCCAGATCGTATTCTTTAGACCAATCCAATTCTCTGTACTCTATTCCCTGAGGATCTTCTCTGATAAATGCAACAAGCTGATCCAGCATTTCCTCCGTCCAGGTATTCCGGTCTATCTGAGCCGTCGTAAAAATATTTTGTGTGATCATTTCAAAACCGAAGATATCCTTGATATGCGTCTTGGCCGCACCGTTAACCACCTCTTCCACCTCGTGGCTCGGAATAAAGAACACCCCGCTGTAATCAGCAAATACAATATCTCCCGGCAGACAGACCGCACTGCCAAACCGAATAACCGTATTAAAACCGGTCATAATAAAGTCTCTGATTGGCGTAGGATCAATCCCCCGGTAATAAGCCTGGAATCCCTCCACTTTTCTCATCTGTTCCAAATCCCGCACGCCGCCCCATATCACAGCTCCTCCGGTCTTTGTTTTCGTCTGGATTGCCGTGGCTAAATTACCTCCCACAAAGGTCCCTTTATAGATTTTATCATACATATCTGCAACCACAACATCGCCTTCAACCAGACTGTCGATCACCCACTGATTATAATTTCCCTTACGCCCTTCTTCCATTCCCGCTTGAAAGCACACCTGATGAAGGTCAGGTCTTGTCGGAACGAACGCTGCTGTGACTGCTCTGCCGATTAATTTTCTCTCATCATCATGCAGGCGTTTAAGTTTTCCCTCAAACTGATTGTCATAGCCCTTTACAAAAAGAGGTTTCCAGATTTCTTCCAGCGTCATTCCCCGTAACGCCTCAAGATAATAATCAGGCACTTTCGGCCTTCCATCAGCAAAACGTTCCCCTTTCCATTCAGGAGTCAGAGCCAGTATCTCCTCACGTACATTATATCTCATAGATGCATACCTCCGTCAATCACCAGGTCCGTCCCTGTTATATAGCGCCCTTCCTCCGAACACAGAAGCAGTACACCTCCACTGCAGTCCTCTGCCCGCCCCGCGTAACCACATGGAATTCCGTCCATTACTTTCTTTAAATACTCCGGATCAGACAGAACCGACTCATTTCTCGGTGTCGCAATAACTCCCGGAGAAATATTGTTGACAGTTACACCACGGGAGGCCATCTGTTTTGCAACATTTCTAACCAGATTATACTGCGCAGCCTTTGTCGCGGCATAAACTCCCATATCAGGATGTGGTTTATACTGCTGTACACTTCCTATCGCGACGATTCTTCCCCAGCCCTGTTTTGCCATGTGATCTCCATACAGCTGCATTAATTCCAGAGTACTCAGCAAGTTTACATGAACCTGTAAATTAAATTCCTCAGATGTAATCTGCTTCCATGGCTTCCGAACCTGAACAGATGCATTCAAAACCAGAATATCGACATCGCCAGTTTTACGATATAAATTGCTGCAGCTTCCAACCTCTGATAAATCCGCCGTAACCGGCCGTGAGCCCGGAATACCGGAAGCCGCCTTTTTGCATTTTTCCAGGCTTCTGGAACCATGTACAAATACCGCAGCGCCATGTGCTGCCAAACAGGAGGCAATGGCATATCCGATCCCCTGGGTGGAACCGGTAACCAATGCTGTTTTTCCAGTTAAATCAAACATATTATCAACTCCATTCCCGGTCATTGGCCCATTCATGATCCCATTGATCTGTAGATTCCCATTGTCCAGTGTATTTCCTGTGAAGATGCTCTGCAATCAATTCCTCGTTTAGCTCATCAATTCCAAGTCCTGGTTTGTCCGGAACTTCAATAAATCCATCCTGGAACAGCGGATTGGCAATTCCTTTTGCAAGATCGTTCCACCATGGTATATCTATGGAATGGAACTCTATCGCCATTACATTACGTACCGCAGCAGCACAGTGAACTGCCGCCATACAGCCAATCGGACTTTCCGCCATATGGATTGCCATGGCAACTCCATATTTATTGCACATATCGCCCAGTTTTTTGGTCTCCATGGCTCCTCCAATCGTCAGGACATCCGGATGGACCAACGACACCCCTCCCGATGCCATCAAAGCTTCAAAATTTTCATGCAGATAAATATCCTCTCCTGTTGCAATTGGAATTGTAGTAGCATGTGAGATATTTACATAATGCTGCGTGTTTTGCCATGGTGCCACATCTTCCAGCCATGCAATGTTGTACTTCTCCAGGCGCCTCGCAACTTTTATGCAGTCCTGCCATGCAATATGTCCCAGGTGATCAATAGCCAGCGGAATTTCATATCCGATTACCTCCCGTACGTCGCGAACATAATTTTCCATGTAATCCAGTCCTTTTTCCGTTATTTGAATTCCAGTGGCATAGTGTGGTATTGTAAAAACACGGTAATTTTCTCCTCTCATAAGTTCATAATCGATAGAACCGCTCTGATGCATCATCGCTTTGGCAGAGTACTTTTTAATCTCATCCAGAAAACCTGCTGGTGCATTTAAACAGCCTTTCTCATCCAGAAGCATCTCGATTCCTAAATCCATTTTAAGAAATGTAAAGCCTGACTCCATCCGTTTTTTAAGAGCTCTTCCCATGTCTGTTCCAGTGTGTTTCCCCTCCACATCTGTGTCACAATATACCCTCACTTTGTCCCGGTACTTCCCGCCCAGCAGCTGGTACAATGGCACTCCATACGCTTTACCTGCCAGATCCCATAACGCGATCTCAATTCCAGAGACGCCGCCTCCCTGCCTGGAATGACCGCCAAACTGTCTGATCCGGTTAAACAGTTTGTCAACATTACATGGATTTTCTCCTACCAGTCTGCTCTTCAGCATCAGAGCGTATGTATCGCTGGAGGCATCTCGCACCTCACCATAACCAATCAGCCCCTGGTTTGTATAAACCTTGATTAACGGACAGTGTTTCGGTGCACCATCTATATTGGCTACCCGGATATCTGTAATTTTCAATTCTGACGGACGGGAACACACATTGGTATTTTCTGCTACAATATCTGATATAAGCCTGTTTTCCATTCTGCTGTCTCCTTCCTTGTTAAAGAACGATCTCGAAACGATTGGAGGCATTTTTCGAGAAATTTATTTTCTTTTCCACTGTCTTTCCATTCATGTTAAAAGTAAGCCTGTACTGGCCATAAAATCCTTTAAACTGGGCTTTTCCACTCTTATCTGTGACGCAGTCTGTCTCCGTGTGCCATTCTTTTTGGAACAACTCCTTTATCACCTGATAGGCTGGTTTTTCCGACATATCAAAACGCAGAAGTCCTCCATGGTAATAATTTTCACCGGACGTCATATCTCCCTGCGGAGCAAAAGCCGCATATCCATCTACCAGATTCCAGTAAATGATCGCATCTACCGCCTCATGGCTAAACCATATAGAGTACAGTTGTTTTATAAGTTCGGCCTGAATTTCTTCATCTTCCTCCCCTCTCGAATATGCCGGAATCGTAATCTCCGTAATCTGGATAGGCCTGTTAAGCTTCGCATATTGATCCAAAACAGCAAACAGTTTTTTAGGATTTCCCATCTGTTCAATACATACTTCTTCTTTCTCTCTCGGATAGAACATATGATACTGCATGCCAACAGTATCAATTGGCGTATGGTTCAACAGCGCTCTCTCAATCTGCAGATAATATGCGGACCGGTTATATTTAAACTGTTCCCAGGCGGAACTGGAGGCTTCGTTTATGATCAGCTCATTATTCTTAAAATAGCGTTTAGCACGGTCAAAGCTCCATTCCACCACATCAGGCTCTTTAAAGAATTTTCGATCTTCATCAAGCTTTATTTCCATTGTTTCATTAATCACTTCCCAACCGTGAATTCTGCTGCCGTATCGGTCGGCCAGCTCATGAAAACGCTTGTCTAATAGCCGTTTTGTCTCATCAATATCATCCGGAACCCAGTCCGGTGACCATGGCATATAATTTAGACAATGGGCTTTCGGTGTAATCCCATTTTCCTCACAGTATTCCAGACACAAGTCCGGAGTCGGACGCCGGTATATCCTGGGACTGTCCTTCTCAAAACGCGGTTTTCCCTGCTCTGGTTCTAAATCTTTCCAGTAAAACGGCAGCGTGGCCAGATTAAACGCTTCCTTAAAACGCTTTTTATAGATATCGTTTTTCTCTTTTGTCTCCAACTCATCCAGCATAAATAAATTGGCACCATGTTTAAATTCATGTTTTTCCAGGACAGCACTCACATGAACATTTTCTATAGGATTCCCCTTTTGGTCTTTGATACTTAATTCAGCAAATCCCTTTCTGTTCTTCTCGATTCCAAGGGCTACGCGGTCCTTCGTATACTCCTTCTGCTCGTTAAAATACTTAAATACTGTCTCTTTTCTTCCCATTTTTACTTCCACCTTTTCCCTTTTTGCTATGATTGACTGCTTTCATAAAAACTCTTATAATGTGATTAGAACACTCTACTTTTCAACATCAGGAGGCCACTATGATTGCCAAAGAATATATGATTCCAGGGCCCGGCACGCTCACGTCCCAGCTTCGTATGACGGAGGTTCTTACCCTCCATAAAGACAAAGTACTTCTCTATGAACACCATCACACGGAAATTGAGATCGGACTCTATGATAGTTACGGTGAATACAGCATTGATGGTATCATCTACCACTTTCAACCTGGTGATATTTTTATTTTTCCAAGCAACACGGATCACCGCATTTTAAAACTGGAACGAAGTTCTGATTTGAAGGTTCTTAATATTTTTCTGGAACCGACACTCATCTGGTCCCCTGGCAACGGTATGTTTAATCCCAGGTATTTAAATGTATTTACACGGCCTGAATTCAATTATCATCTGCCCGTAGGAGATCCGTTTAATACTCAGCTCACAGCGCAGCTTTTAGACATTCGAAAAGAGTTTTGTGACCGTCTGCCGGAATATGAACCTATGGTAAAAGTTCACTTACTGGCTATTCTAATTGAGATCACCCGTCACTACAACCCTCAGGAACAGCTTGCCGCATCTCCTGCCAATGAAGAAAATCTGGTATGTTTGGAACATGCCATCCAGTATATCATGACCAATTTGACCTCCTCCCTGACTCTGAATGATATTGCCCGCCACGCCGGTTTAAGCAGAACGTATTTTTCTACGATATTTAAGAAAATGAACGGCATATCTGTATGGGATTTTATTACAATAAAACGTATTGATTTAGCCATCCATTATCTCACCCAGACCAGCAAGGACATTACAGAGATCGCAGGCTTATGCGGATTTAACAGTACTACAAATTTTAATTATGCCTTTAAAAAGATAACTTCGCTCTCACCAGGTGTTTACCGGAAAAGTATCTAATGATACAGCCCCGCTTCTTTGAAGTGAATCCGCTGTCCCTGCTTCTTAAGCATCTCCTGCAGAACCGCCGTATCCAACTGGGTAAAGTCGCAAGCTGCTGCCGCCGCAGTTCCTGCCGCTTCCCCGGTTACTGCGCATCCCGGAATTGCCCTGATTATATCCCACATTCCGTCGTCTGCTGATATACACCTTCCCGCGCCAACTAAATTTTTTATTTTATTGGAATACAGGCACCTAAACGGAATTTCATATATCATTCCACGTTTCCTCCAGTCTCCTACCATGCCAATGGAGTCATCAAACCGCTTATCGTTTTCGGCTTCTTTAAGCGTATACTCACCGCAGAGCCGTCTCGTCATACGGACCTGCGGAATGGTACTGATGGTGACCGGCTCGAACGAATCATCCTCCAGCCTCTTTTTCCTGATATCATCCAGAGTCGCCTTATGAGAGGCACAAAGCAGTTCACTGTTCTCCCTTCCATCCAGCCCCGTAAAACGGCGTTTCAGCAGTACCTCTCCCTGATCACGTTCCGTATCCGGCGGAGCATCGGCAAATCCCAGTATTTTTAGCTTTATACCATCTCTGCTGCTTTGATAATACCAGCCTGCCAGAGTGTTTTTATTCTTATAATTTTCTGTTTCCCCATGGGCCAGCCAGAAAAGGTCCGCATCTCCGGTTGCATCCACATAGGATTTTGCACAAACGGCGCTTCGACCGCTTTTATTTTCAATTACCAGTGCATGTACCAGTTCCTGTTCGGTCTTAACGCTGCAGATACGCGTATCGTAGAGAATTTCAACTCCATTTTTTATCAGAATTTCTTCCGCCAGAAGAGCCATACTCTGCGGGTTAAACTGAACCTCAAAACGCTGCCGGGATTTCTCCTCCTTTGTACCGTTCTCCAGCCACGCTTTGGGATAACGGTCCTGTACTCCCTGACTTATAGACAGATGAAACAGTTCTTCAGCAATTCCGTATGACATCTGATTTCCTCTTCCATCACACAATGGTAAGTAAATCGTCACCAGACCAGCGGTAGCCAGACCACCTAAGATGCACTGTTTTTCAATAAGAAGGACTTTAGCTCCATTTCTGGCAGCCGCCAGCGCCGCGGATATTCCAGCAATTCCGCCTCCCGCCACTACAACGTCAGACACGGACCACAGCGGAATCTGTAACTCTTCTTTTATGTATCGCTCCATCATCTTCCTCCATTACTGTTTAATTCCTGACACGGCAATACTGGCTACAATGTGCTTTTGAAGTATCAGGAACAGAATTGTCAAGGGGATAGCACTCAATACCGCCACCGCCATTCTGGGGCCGTAATACACGCTGTTTTGCTGCGCGTTAAACATTGCTACTCCTACGGAAATTACCTGCTTTGCCGAATCCCGAATAACGACCAGAGGCCATAAATAGGAATTCCAGTTTGCAATTACCTGCAGAATACTTAACGTCGCCATAACTGGTTTTGACAGTGGAAGAATGATGCTGAAGAAAACCCGCCATTCACCGGCTCCATCTAAATATGCCGATTCAGCCAGCGAATCCGGTATTGATGCAATGTTCTGTCTGGCAAAAAACACGCCATATACGTATGCAAAATTTCCCAAAATCAAGGGCCAGTAAGTATTTAACAGTCCCCAGCTCTTATACTGTAAGTACAACGGTACAAGTCTTGATTCAAAAGGAACCATCATCACAGCAAGCATAAAAATATACCAGAATTTCTTTCCGACAAAATCCCCTTTCGCAAACGCATAACCACACATGAGTGAAAAAAACACGGAGATCAAAGTATTGACTATAGTGATAAATATCGTATTTCCATAATATCGGGCCAGATCAATCAGCTTTTCTGCCGCCCTATAGTTAAACAGGCTGGCTTCGTTTGGAAGCCACGAAAACGGGGGAAGTGCCGTTGTTGCAGCGCGGTCAAATGATAGAACGATTGCCCACCACAGCGGAGTCAGTACGATTGCTAATATTACAAATAAAACCGTTATTGTAACAGCTTTTCTGATTTTTGCTTTCTTCATAATTATTTCTCCTCATCCAAAAATCCTGTCAACTTAACATTCAACATGGTAAATACAAATACCATAACAAACAGAATCATCGCTCCGGCTGAGGAAATGCCATAGTTTGGCACTTCAAAGCTAAACTGATAGATATACATTAAGATTGTCTGCAGAGTGCCTCCCGGCACACCCGCAGAACTGTTTCCACCTATAATAAACAGATCTGTGAATCTGGACAAACCATTAATCATCGTTGTCACAAGCAGGAAGGAAAAGCAGCCCCTCATGGAGGGGATTGTGATATAACAGATCTTTTTCCACCCATTGGCGCCGTCAACAGCTGCCGCATCATAGATTTCCGTGGGCACAGACTGCATACTTGCCAGATTAATCAGCATGGAATACCCCATATTCATCCAACACCACAGAATTGTTGCCCCGATCTTCGCATACTTCGCATTGGACAACCAGCCAATCGTTATCTCGTGTCCCAGAATCCGGCTTAGGAATGTATTTAACAGTCCTCCATCTCCCTGCAGCACAGCCTGAAACATTAGGATTACACTGACTCCAGTAATGATATTTGGAAGATAAAAGCCTATTCTGAAAAAGCTCTGTGTTCTGCCAGAACCAAGGCTGTTAATCAGAACTGCCAGTATAAAGCCCAGAGGAATCGTCAGCAGCCCCAGAATGGCCAGTACAACCGTATTCCATAAAGATTTTAAAAAGGTTGACTGTGTCAGCAATATCTTATAATTTTTAAGGCCGGCAAACTTCTCTCCGAATCCAATTACTGATACGTCAAACAGACTGTATTTTATTGTCGTAAGCATGGGAAGATAAACCAGCAGCAGCAGCGTCACAATACTGACAATGATAAAGGAATACCATGTCAGCTGTTTTTTTATTATTCTTTTCGTCCACTTTTTTTGTTTCATAGTACCTCCTGGTTTCTATCAGGAGATGGGAAATGGCCTATACCATTTCCCATCGTTCTGCCGGTGTTACTGAATAGATTTCAAATACTCATCGACCGAGTTCTGAAGTGTCTTGGCCGCTTCTTCTGGTGTCGTAACATTATTGAGAAGATCACTGATCACAACTCCCATCGTAGAGGTTACCGGACCAAAACTCACATTATTAAAGAAATCATTCGTGGAATTGTTGAATCCATCCGGTATCTCTTCCATAGCTCTGTTGATGGCCGCAACCTTGTCGCCCATTTCCGTCTTAACAAATTCCATACCAGAGGGATTATTCGGAATTCTGCCACAGTCTGAAACCCATTTCGACACTGTTTCATCTGTAGATATAAATTTTAAAAATTCCCATGCCCATTCTTTATGCTCGCTGGTCTTGCAGATAGCCACATTATTACTTCCCATAAAAGCAGATGGCTTTCCCTTATACTCCCCTGCTTCTATGGCCGGCATATTCCAGAAAACGAACTTGTCTTCCACACCGGCAGCCTTTGCTTCTTTATAGTGCTTATAAGCGCTCTGATCCCACCGAATGGCAGTATCATTGTCAGCCTTCAATGTCTTATCAACGTTGACGCCTTCTCTTACATTAGAACTGCAGTATTGTCCAAGGTCCTGAAGCATTTTTAATGCTTTAACCGTGCCTTCACCTGTAAAATCCACCTTGCTGTCCAACGGGGTTTTTCCGTATGTAATTACCTTTGCGTCGAAACCGGAGGCCATCATTTGATAATTAAAGAAGCTGTTTGCCGTGCTGTTTGTATCTACCAGCTGTACTCCATACGTCTGTTTCCCTGTAACCGGGTCCGTCCCCGTCATCTTTTCCGCCATGGCAAGCATATCTTCCCAAGTCCAGTCTTCTCCCGGAAGCTCTACACCATAGTGTTCGAAAATATCCTTGTCCAGATATACAATCATGGGATCAACCACATACTGAATTCCAGTTGTCGTGGATACGGAGAGATCATTTACCGCGTCCGTCCGCCTCTGTTCTACCGCATAAATCTCTTTTCTGAATTCAGGCTCAGCCTCTAAATAACTGTCCAAAGGTTCTACAAGATCACAGATACTGGCTCCATGCAGAATCAGATCGATTCCACCTCCCAATACCGCAGTCTGAATGGAGGACTGCCAGTTCTCCCAAGGCACAGCTTCAAGCTCCACATGCACATTAGGATGCAGCTCGTTCCATTTATTGATGACAACGTCGTATCCCGGTGTCTCTTCCCCCGTAATCATATCCAGACTCCCATTCTCGCCCTGTTCGGCGAACAATCCAGGCCCGTATACGCGCAGCGTAATTTCTTCTTCACTGCCACTATCCCCTTCGGCAGCTTCCACCTGAGCAGTCTGCGATGCCTGCGTCTGGTCCGCAGCCACCCCTGTGCTCTCCGCCGCTTTCGTCTCATCCCCAGATGAACCACAGCCTGATAAAAGTCCTGCAGCTATTACTGTTCCCATTAATAACGCCAGATGTTTTTTCATGATAGATCCTCCTCCGAAATAATTTTATAAATGGAATCGTTGACTCTGTACCGCTATAAGATATGTGTATATTTTAGCAAATGAGAGTTAATTTACAACAAATATATTATACTGTTTGACAAATATATTTGTTTCTGTGTTTTGGCGGAAAGGAAACTATATTCGAACAAAATGAAAAACAACGCTGGCCCCCTGATAAAATCCAGGTTTCCAGCGTTGCTGTTAATATTCCTTATGATAACAGGATAGTCAGTACTCTCCTGCCTGTCTTTTCAATATATCATAAATTTTTCGCTTCACCTCTTCCCCGGCAAACGCCCCCTCGACCGCATACTCATTCATCTTTCTCAAATCCTCTTCCCGGAATCCCAGTTTCCTCGTGATCAGTTCCGCCTCCCGCTCAAGAGAAGTATCGGATACCGTCATATTATCGGTATTATACGTTACTCTTATGCCCCTGTCGAAAAACTTCTTAAGCGGATGATCTTCTATCCCGGCCACCGCCTTTGTCTGCAAATTGCTCACCACGCACATCTCCAGAGTAATTTTTTCTCTCTCCAGCAGTCTCATACACTCTTCCGACTGAATCGCCGCGCATCCGTGTCCGATTCTTTTTGCACCAAAGGCCACAGCCCTGACTACGTTCTCATAGTCCCCGCACTCTCCGGCATGAATCGTAAACGGCACTCCGGCCTGGTACACCCGCTTAAACATTCCTTCAAAATGCGCCATCGGAACGAAGCCTTCCGGTCCGGCAATATCTGCTCCCACCACGCCGTTTACAGCCTTTTCTTTACAAAATGCCTTCGCCAGCTCCATGGTCTCCTCATTCTCTGCATCGCTGCCGTTTACCATGGCACAAAGCAGGACTCCTGCGTAAATACCGGTCTCCTTACAGCCTGTCCTCACTCCTTTTACAACGGCTTCCACTGCCTGCCCCTGCGTCAGCCCCTTCTGTTTATGGAGCTGCGGCGCAAATCGAATCTCTGCATATACCAGCCCCTGCCCGGCCAGCCGCTTTACCAGATCACAGGCCGCATACTCCAGGGCTTCTTCCGTCTGAAGCAGAATCCCCGGCAAATCGAAGCATTTTAAATAATCCGGCAGGCTTTCACAGGTTTTTCCTACCGACAGCAATTCCTTTACATTCTTCCCGCCAAAATCATACCCAATTCTATCAGCCAGCGTCTTCACCACATCGATGGACAGCGAACCATCGAGATGCAGGTGTAAATCCGTTTCCGGTCTTCCCATAATCAATCCCTCGTTTCTGCAAAATGATAGAACCAGTATACCATAATCATAAAATTGATGAAAGAGCGTTTCCGGATATTTGTTCCTGTTCATTTCCCGCCTGGCGCGCGCAGTCCGGTCTGGCTCTGCCGGTTCCAGACGGGAAATGAACAGGAACGGTTGTATTTTTTCTAAAAAAGCATTATGATTAGAATCAGGATACGGACCTCCGCGGCAGATCAATCATACATAAAAAGGAGTTTCATGAAAAACAAAAAAGAAAACAGCAAAACAGGAAATTCCCGTTCTCTGGACCCGTCTTTTATCTGGAAAGATGCGGCAGGACTCATTACAGAAGATCTGGGAAAATCGGTGGGAAGTGAACGCATTTACATCCATTTGGACACCATTCCTCCCGGTGCTTTCAGCACAACGTACCACAGTCATTCCTGTCAGGAAGAATTCTTCTATATTATGTCAGGAACCGGGACGCTCCGCCTCAATGACGAGACTTATCCGGTGGGACCGGATGACTTTCTCGCCAAACCTGCAGGCAGAAACATCGCCCATTCCTTCTACAATTCCGGCGAGGAAAATTTGTGCATTCTCGACATCGGAACCGTGGATCCCGAGGACACCTGCTACTATCCGGACGAGCAGATCTATCTGCACAAATCCAACGGAGAAAGACGGATTTACCGTGCAGACGCCACGGAAAGCGACTGGTCCTCCGCCCCCAACCAGCCACACAGGCAAAAGAAAGGAGAGTAACAATTATGGATACTATGAACGCAATCCGCAGCCGCAAGAGCTTTCGCGGTCCGTTTACAGACGCTCCCGTCTCCCGGGAAGATTTAACGGAGCTTCTGGAGGCAGGGTACTCAGCCCCCTCCGGCTGCAACCTACAAACTACGAAACTGATCGGTGTCGATGATCCGGAGCTGCTGGCCGGACTTGCCGAGATATACAACCACGAATGGGCAAAGGGAGCCACCGCCGCCATTCTTCTGATCGGCAGCTTCACCATGTCACCCAGCGGAGTCTCCTACCACGTTCATGACTACTGTGCCGCTGCTGAAAATATCTATCTTGCGGCGGCCGACAAGGGCCTTGGAACCGTATGGATCGAAGGTCAGATCCGCGGAGAGAGGGCAGAAAAGATGGGCAGACTGCTGGGAGTACCGGATGATCAGACCGTCTATGTCTACATGCCGGTCGGCTATCCTGCAACCCCCGGCCCCCAGGCAAAGAAAAAGCCATTTGAAGAGCGGGCCTGGTTTAACAGATATGGAGGAACCGGATCATGCAGTTCACCGGAATCATAAAAAAAGCAGGCGTTCTTCCGCTTCTTGCCCTCACACTTGCCCTGGGCCTGACCGCCTGTTCGAAAGCGCCGGCGCAGGCGGCCGAGTCTATGTCTCATCCTGCTGTACAGCAGACAGCTGAGTCCGCTTCCCAGCCTGCCCCACAGCAGACGGCTGACCCCGCCTCTCAGCCAACCGCACAACAGGCGGCTGAATCCGGGGCTGTACAGCCACAGGCCGGTCAGATCTACTTATACGGCGAGCAGCATGCCGTGGAAAAAATTCTGAACAGGGAAGTAGAGATATGGAATGACCACTATCACAATCATAATATGAGACATTTGTTCGTGGAACTGCCATACTATACCGCGGAATATCTAAATCTCTGGATGAAGTCAGACAGCGACGAGATCCTCAACGCCCTCTATGACGACTGGGAGGGCTCAGCCGCGCATAATCCATATATCAAGCCGTTCTATCAGGCGATTAAAAGCCAGTGCCCCGAGACCGTGTTCCACGGAACCGACGTGGGACACCAGTATTTTTCAACCGGAGAGCGCTATTTGGAATATTTAAAGGAAAATGGGCTGGAAGACTCTGAGCAGTACCGTATTTCTCAAGAGATAATCGAACAGGCAAATTATTATTACGACCATTCAGACAATGTCTACCGCGAAAACATGATGGTTGAGAACTTTATCCGGGAATACGACAAATTAAACGGGGAAGCTATTATGGGCATCTACGGAGGCGCCCATACCAATCCGGAAGCCCTGGACAGCACCGGCACAATTCCCTGCATGGCAAAACAGTTAAAGGAACATTACGGTGATGTCATTCATTCAGAAGACTTAATCCTGGCGACAAAGGACAGCACCCCTGTCGGAACTGACAAACTCACGGTCAATGGAAAAGAGTATGAGGCCGCCTATTTCGGGAAACAGGATATGACAGGCTTTCAGGATTACTCATTCCGTGAGTTCTGGCGCCTGGAACATTCCTACGACGATTTTAAGGACTGTGAACTGACCAGTGATAATCTTCCTTATAACAATTACCCCATGCGGATTGAAACCGGCCAGGTCTTCGTCATAGACTATACCAAAACGGATGGTTCTGTCACAAGACTGTATTACCGTTCTGACGGGGACCAGTGGAACGGTTCTCCGTCCACAAGCGGCTTCTCCGTTCCGTAATCTCCCCGGTGAGAAACAACAGCCCGCACATTCATCATACGGGTCATCATCGTATTGAAAAGGGAGCGCCGGAAAGCAAACTACTTTATTTGCTTTCCGGCGCTCCCTTTTTGCTTACCGCACAGTCTGGCCCAGTCATTTCCCCGCATGTTCCTGCGGCAGCGGACTGTTGGTTTTCATATATTCATCCATGGCTTCTGCCACCACCCTGGAGTAAGCAGCCGCCTCCACCACGGTCCGTGCTCCCAACACCACATCGCCGGAGGCGAATATTCCCGGTATCGTTGTCTGTCCCCTCTCATCAGTCATCAGAAGACCATTTTTCGATGCCTTCAGCCCTTCTGTCGTATTGACCAGCTTGCTTTTCGGTCCCTGGCTGATAGAAATGATCGTGGAGTCCGCGTAAACCTGCTCCGTCGTCTCCTCAACTCTGGTCTGACGGCCTTCCGCATCGTAGAGGATGGTTTCAAACACCGGACCGTCGTCTGTGATCTCCACAATCTGCTTTCCAAACTCGAACGCCGCGCCATCCAGTCTGGCATAAGCGGTTTCATGTTCACTGGCATTGCTCACAAGCCCTCTCGCATAGAGCGTTACCTCACGGGCACCGTGACGGATCACGGTACGGGCCACGTCCATGGCCGAATTCCCCATGCCGATGACTGCAACCCGCTCTCCCAAGTCGTAGGCATCCGGATTCGCCAGATAATCGATGGCATAGTGTACATTTCCCAGAGACTCTCCCTTTACGCCCAGTGTCTTCGGTCTCCAGACGCCTGTTCCGATAAAAATACTTTCGTACCCGTCCCGGAACAGGTCTTTAATTTCCAGCGCCGTGCCGATGGCCGTGTTGGGCCTGATCTTTACGCCGATCTCCAGAAGCTTCTTTTTATAGCGGTCCAGAATTGTCTTCGGCAGGCGGAACGCAGGGATTCCATACTGCAGTACGCCTCCGATTTTATCCTTTGAATCGAAGATGGTAACGCTGTAACCCTTTTTCGTCAGCAGAATGGCGATGGTAATTCCGGCCGGTCCAGCGCCGATAACCGCAACCTTCTTTCCATTTTTCGGCTGACATTCGATCTTCATTTTATCAAAAATCGTATCGGATACATAGTTTTCAATGCTGCTGATGTGAACCGGCTGCCCTTTTCTGCCGAGTATGCAGTGGCCCTCGCACTGATTCTCGTGATTGCAGACCAGTGAGCAGACTAAGGACATGGGATTATTGGCAAATACCATATCTCCCGCCCGGTTTAAATCACCTTCCTTAAACGCTTCGATCATCTTCGGAATCGGTGTGTGAATCGGGCACCCCTGCTGGCACAACGGCTTCTTGCAGTTTAAACATCTGTTAGCTTCATCAATTACATGGACAGCCATGATAATCCCTTCCTTTCGCTGTTTGGAACATTACTGTATTTTGTATACAATTATTTTTGTCCTCATCATAGCACAAAGGAAACCAGGAATCAATATTCCGTCCTCATGTATGTAAAAAAATAAAATGGATCAGCCTTTCTTATCTCCCCAGATTACAGCCACTACGGCACATAGAATTCCGCCGATGGGGTAGACGATCCATGCGCTCCGGAACATATCCCAGACCAGTCCGAAATAAAGGAAGACCGCGGTAGCCAGAAGCATGATGACGCCGGACGCCTTTCCCACGATCGCATTCCCCTTCTCTCTGCTCCCGTCATGGCGTTTATTATATTCCTCCACCTCGTACTTTTCCTTCTGAAGTCCAAAATACACAAACATACCCACCGCAACGGTGACACAGACCAGGAAAAATCCGCCGGAAAGCTGTTCCTTTAATGGAAAGCTCATGGAATCCACTGCGATATTCACACAGATTCCAAACAGAATCAGGCATACAGCGGCAGCGATGGCAATACCAAATCTTCTGGTAAAACCGGATCGCTCTTCTTCCGAATAGAAATCCTGAATATGAGGATATTTTTTTTCGAAGGCTTCTTTATTAATGCCGCTTACAATCATCACTGCCACAGCCACGCCTGCCGCTACGATCAGAAAGACTGCCAGAATATCCTCATGAACGAGCCCATCCAGAAACGCCATCAGCGTGACCGCTGCCAGAATCAGAGTTATGCTGCCTGTGATTCGACAGGAGAATCCGTTCATAAAGCGGTCGTATCCCGCCGCATCCGCCTGGTCCTCCAGCGTTAAATCTCCCTTGACCAGGGAGTCCATGTCGCAGTGAAACATATCACAGATGATGAACAGCTTCTCCATCTCCGGATAGGATTGTCCCGACTCCCATTTGGAAACCGCCTGCCGCGACACCTCCAGCTGCTCTGCCAGTTGTTCCTGCGTCATATTATTTCTTTTTCTCAACACTTGTAAATTATCAGAAAAACTCATACATACTTCCTCCTGTAGGATATATTTTATGGTTTTATTCTACAGTTGCACAGGCGCTACTTCCACCAACCTGGCGTAGCATTCCGTTTTTTTTCACGCTACCTGCGGTTGCATCCCTTATTTTACGCGGTTTTCCATAACATTGGCTGGCCGAATCATAAGTCTTCCCCATTCACCTGCGGCATCGTGTAATCGCACAAAAGCCGGCCGCATGGTCTGACTTTGGGCAGACTTAAACCTGCGGCCGGCCTCCGTAAGGATAGCCATTCCCTTATCGTCTGAAGATTGTCTCTCCTGATTTTATCGTTTCAAGAACTTTTATTTCTCTGATCTCTTCTTTCGGAACCGTGAGGGGATTTCTTTCCAGCACTGCAAAATCCGCTGTCTTCCCAACCTCAATGCTTCCCTTTTTATCCTCTTCGAAGATCTGATACGCTCCGTTCAGCGTCACGGCTTTCAGCGCCTCCATCACAGTGATGGTCTGCTCCTGTCCCAGCACACGGCCTTTTTCCGTCTTCCGGTTTACGGCATTGTGTACAGCGCCCATTACGTCGGGCGGAGCTACCGGGCTGTCCTGGTGAAGCGTAAAGGAAACCCCATGCTTCAGGGCCGAACGGGCCGGGCTGATGCGCTCTGCCCTCTCCGGTCCCAGCACAGACTCGTAATGGTAATCTCCCCAGTAATACACATGGTCCAGGAAAAAGCTGGCCACCATGCCGATCTCCTTCATCCGTGCCAGCTGGTCCTCCCGGACGGTCTGGCAGTGGATGACCACCGGGCGCAGATCCCTGTCACTCCCTGTCTCCTCCAGTACCGACTGATAGCATCGGATCATCTGCTCAATCGCTTCATCCCCGTTGGCATGCACGTTGATCTGCCAGCGGTTCTTTACGCAGGTACGCATCACGTCCATTACGTACGCTTCCGACTGCACCGGAAAGCCCCGGTAATCCGGCTGTTCACCGTCCGGAACCACGTAGTACGGTTCCGACAGCCAAGCTGTCTTCCCCTGAGGAGATCCGTCCAGAAACAGCTTTACTCCAGCGGGACGGAGATGGTGCTCATAGCCCTTTGCCGCAAGCGCTTCCGGCCCCGGTCCTGTCAGCAGCTGATCCGCCAGCTCCGGTGCGAGATACATGACCACATCGTTTTTTAGAAGTCCCATGGCAGCGGCACCTTTTAAGAGCTGGTACTGCCCTTCCGGAACCTTTCCGTCGTGAACGGTGGTCAGGCCGTAGGAAGCGTACAGCTTTGAGGCATCACCTACCGCTTTCACCACATCCTCGGGAGCCGGCCCCTGCATCTCCCCGTTTTTCCCGAGAAACGCCTGTTCCTTCAAAAGCCCTGCAGGCTCCACCACACCGCCCTGCGGGACTTTAAAATGTTCTCCTGTGTACCCTAAAAGCTCCATCCCCTTCGTGTTCACCACGCATAAATGGCCGGAAATATGAGCCGCCGCGACGGGAATTTCCGTACTCACGCGGTCTAAATCCTCCTTTGTGGGATGGGCACCTTCCGGGAATACGCTGTTGTCATATCCCATTCCCATCAGCCACTGGCCGGGCCTCAGCGAATGCGTCTCCAGAAATCCCTTCAGCTCCCGCACAACGTCCTCGACGCTGTTGCAGGGACCGAGGGGCGACGGTTTTAAGTTGGCGACCAGCAGCTGGTATGCCACTGCGCTCAAATGAGAATGCCCGTCAATAAAGCCCGGAAGAACCGTGTGGCCCTCCATATCCCGGAGCATGCCGTCCGGAGCCAGTTTTCTCATCTCCTCCAGCGTACCGGTTCCGCCGATCACACCGTCCCGGATCAGCATTGCCTCGGGTTCCGGCCGGTTCTCAGCCATTGTCAGAAATGTTCCATGGTACAGGATTTTATCCATTCTCTACACCTCAATCCTTTAGTTTCCCTCGTAGGCAATCAGAGATTCCACATCGTACCCTTTTAATTTTTCTCTTCCGTTCAAGCCCTTTAATTCCATGATAAAGCAGATCTTTACCACTTCTCCGCCCATCTCCTTCACAAGCCTGATGATGGCCTCGATCGTTCCGCCTGTAGCGATTAAATCATCAATGATAACGACCTTCTGGCCCGGCTGAATGGAATCCCTGTGCATTTCAATGGTGGCCTGGCCGTATTCCAGTTCATAATCAGCGGAAATGACCTCTCTCGGAAGCTTTCCCTTCTTTCTCACCGGAACAAATCCTTTGTGCTCTGCGTAAGCAACCGGAACGCCGAAGATAAACCCTCTCGACTCCGGCCCGACTACCACATCGTAATCCACATCCTTTAACATCCCGCGCACGCCGTCAACCGCCAGAGACAGCCCGTCCGCATCCTGAAGAATGGTCGTGACATCACGGAAAATAATGCCCGGCTCCGGAAAATCGGGGATACTTGTTACGTAATCTTCTAATTTTTTCATACCTTTTTACCTCGTCTTTATAATTTGTAATTTTATTTTTTTTCATACATCATAAAGTATTGGCTTTCAGCCAAACACAAAAACAGCCGGAAACCTCGAGCAGTTTCCGGCAGCGTTCCGAATCTTCTTTGCTCTTTTCGGCCCTTCCATTATAACACAGGCACGCAAAGAAATCAGTCTGTTTTTTCTTTTGTTTTACTTTTTCCTCTGTAACGGTTACAGAAGCATTCTTCCCTGCTCGTCTGCCTTCATTGGCAGCGCAATCATTAAGTCAATCAGTGTCATTGCAAACGGAATTCCGGTCCAGCAAAACAGCAGATAGATAACACCCAGGGCATACTGCTTCGTATAAAACCGATGACCGCCGGCCCAGCCCAGACACAGGGCCAAAAGGAGATATTTTTTTCGGAATACAGGCACCGGCTGTCTGGTTCCGGCATGATTGGCGATAAAGTCACCAATCCGGACCCACCATCTCGGCTTATCCTCAATTCCATACTCCTTTTTCAGAGCGGCCATCTCCTCTTCCAGAGCAATCATCTTTTTTGGATCCACGTAATCCGGATCGTCCTGTTTTCTTCTTTTTCCCATTATTTTACCTCCTGCCGCCGAAAGCCGCTTCATTCCGCCTTACTCCCTGATCAGTCTTTGCCCGCTTAATCCAGTAAAAACCAGTCGGAATACCCCATTTTCTCAAGGTTCTCTTTGCTGATTCTCAGGCTCTCAAACGGATCTCTTCCATAGGTTGTATCCTGTTCAATCAGGAAATACTCACTGCCTCCCGCAAAACCGGCTTCGATGCACTCCTTAACCGGAAGCGTTCCCTCACCGATTTCCGCAAACTCAACAATATCGGTAAAGGCAGCCATAAACGTTTTCGGATCAAACGCTCCTTCCGGCATTTTAAGCTGCCCGATGCGGTAATCCTTCAGATGAAGCAGCCGGATTCTTCCGTCATATTTCCGGATAAATTCCACCGGATTCTCTCCGCCGCGGTGAATCCAGTGGATATCCAGCTCAAATCCCATATTCCTGGTATTGTTTTTAATAATGTCCAGCAAGTATTCCCCATCGTATTTTACAAACTCCACATGGTGGTTATGATAGTATAAATCTATGCCATGCTCTTTTAATCTTCCGGCCATTTCATCTGCGCGTTTCACAAAATCCAGAGCCTTCTCACGGCTTCCCATGCAGGTCATCGGGAGCATGCCGATCCGCAGCATATCGCAGTTTAAAGTCTTGCAGTCAGCCACGATCTTATCAAAATCCGTGGTTAAGTATTCTCCCGGCATGCCCGGCATCATCGGCTCTACGGCAGCACTTAAAGCGGCAATCTTTATGCCGAATTCCTCACAGGCCTTCTTCATTCCAGCCACATTCTCTTCCGTCATGGGAATCTGGGAAACCTCCACACAGTGGTATCCCAGCTCCGCACAGGCTTTTAAGGTGCCGTAAGCCCCAAGCTCTGCAATCTTATCTTTGATGGTACTCATCTGAATACCAATTAACCCTTTCTTCATGTGATATCCCCTTTCTAAACTTATAAGATGGATTTGTAAGAACCGCTCTTACCGGACTCTAAGATGGCATCAATCAGGCGGATGCTCATCTTCGCATCCTTCACCCTGATATACTCCCCTTCTCCCATTTCCAGCACTCTGTAAAATCTGTCGATTAATTTTCCATGGCTGGCGCCGTAATAGAAGTGGGTTCCCGGAAATTTCCGGTCCTCAGCCAGCTTCTTTCTCCCGCCCTCCGGCAGGATCTGATACAGAATATTTTCTTCAATCCGGAACTCGCCGCGTTCCAGCTGGATGGCGATCTGAACCGCTTCATTCTTATAATTGGCATTGGTGGCAAAGAACAGCCCTTTGGCGCCGCTTACGTAATCCAGCCGTGCAGTCACCGTATCTTCCACCTCAATGCCGTAATCCAGGATCTGGCTTACGGAGGCGTTCAGGCCTTTGATATCTCCGCCCAGATAGTACAGAAGATCAAGTGTGTGGACCGACTGATTGATCATACAGCCGCCTCCCGCCGTATCCCATCTTCCTCTCCAGGGCTTCGCGCTGTAATACTCAGCCGGACGGTACCAGGGAACGATTCCCCTCGTTCCCACCACCTGACCGTATTCGCCGCTCTCTATGATCTCTTTCAGCAGCTCTACGCTTTCATTGAGGCGGTTCTGCAGACAGATTCCGATTCGAATCTCCGGATGGGCTTCTTCCAGCCGGACAAACAGCTCTGCTTCCTCGGAATTCAAGGCGGCCGGCTTTTCGCAGAAGACGTTGCACCCCATCTCCGCCAGTTCTTTTGTCACCGGATAATGCATGTAATGGGGCAGGCATACATGGACACAGTCCGGTTTTTCTTTCTCCGCCATCTCACGATAATCCGTATAAAAGGCGGCACCTTCCGGCGCTGTTTCCTTCAGCTCCGGATTGTTGTCGCATACCGCGCACAGAGTGATATCCGGATTTGCCTCTATGACTGGTATATGGATCTTCGAAATATCCCCCAATCCAATTACTGCAGCCTTTTTCATCTTTCTTCCTCCATTTCTGCGAAAGCGCGCCGGCTGTCAAACCGGCGCCTTTCAACTAACGGGTTGGAAATTTGCCTTCTGCGGCAATCTTCCTGTTCAGCTCTTCCAGATACAGGTCTTCATCGACCGGCATATCCACTTCCCTGCCCAGCCAGCTGGAAAGCAGGGTAGCATTGGCTAAGTTTACACCATTGATGCCGTCGGAGCCCGGTGCCAGCAGAGGAGTCCCCTCCACCATATGGCATGCAAAGTTCTCCATGACAGTCATGTGCTGTACGCCCCAGCCATCTGTATTCTCAAAGGTTTCCACAGTGTACAGGCCGCCGTCTGCTCCTGCAGCATTCCCCTGTGTCAATTTTACCAGTTCCATCATGGACATCGTGCGGTTTAACTCGTCTTCATTTTTTTTCAGACGATAAACCGTAGCCGTACGGCTGTCCTCCACGACAATCTTTCCACCGTCCAAGTCGATCTCCAGACGGTCTGTACCGATGGGATCATGGGTACAGGTGACAAAGCTTCCCGTAGCTCCGTTGGGATACTCGGTAACGATGGTGACATCATTCTCCACAATAATGTCTCTGTGATCCCCATAGATGCACTTTGCGTATACCCTGTTCGGTACGCCGCAGATCCACTGCCACAGATCCAGCTGATGAGGCGCCTGGTTTACCAGGACGCCGCCGCCCTCTCCTCCCCAGGTTGCGCGCCAGTCACTCTGACGGTAATAGCTGTCCGGACGCCACCAGGAATTGATGATCCAGTTGGAACGGCGGATCTGGCCCAGTTCGCCGGACTCCACAATCGCCTTCACACGCTGATACAGCTTGTTCGTACGCTGATTAAACATGATGCCGAAGGGAACCTCCGGATGAGCCGCCGCACACTCATTCATCTCACGAACCGACTTGGCGTATACGCCTGCCGGTTTTTCAACGAGAACAGCCACTCCCCTCTCCAGACAGTAAATCGCAATCTCTGTGTGCAGATAGTGAGGAACGGTCGTCACCACCGCATCAACCGTGCCGGAATTCACAAGATCCTTCCAGTCTTTAAAAAATGGCGTCTCCGGATATTTTTCTTTACACATGGCTTCCTTCGCAGGGTCTGTATCACACAGCGCACCGAGCGCGCAGTGAGGAGGGCACTCCGGTGCGGGCATACCCGGAAAACCGCCTCTGCCCGTTAAAAATCCGGCGTATGCACCGCCCTGAGCTCCGATACCAATCAGTCCAAATCTTACCTTATTCATATGCAGCAACCTCTCTTTCTTTAATCCTGTCTCTCTATGGAATTCAATATTTCTTTCAGCGCATGATACTGCATTGAGTACCCTTCGGCTCCATCCTTTGCCTTGTTCTCTTTGATTATACTCTCGGCATCAGAGACCTCTAAGGACTGCAGCGCATCAAACAGTACCAGATGGGGTTCCAGTGTTAAAAATCCTTCATACCCCTCTTCTCTGATCGCTCTCGTCAGAATTTCTTTGATTTTTCCTTCGCCTGTTCCGCAAAGCACATTTTCTTTATCCGATGCAACGGCATCCTTGATGTGGATATAAACCACCTGGTCACGGAGAAGCTCCCAACATTCCACGGTATCCTCTCCGCACTGTACGAAGTTGGCAAAATCAAACACTGCCTTAAAATGATCGCTTCCCAGTGCATCCAGAATCACCCTGCAGCGCTCCTTCCGGTCTCCATAGATATCCTTTTCATTCTCATGAATCAGGACAATGTCGTGCGCTTTCGCTATGGCGTCAAACTTTGCAAGCTTTTCAATCACCTTCTCACGGTAATCCTCCGGGTCTTTTCCTTCCGGAATATAAAAGCTGAACATCCGGATATAACGGCAGTCCAGTACCTTCGCAATCCTGCACAGTTCCTCCAGCTGGATCAGCTGGTTTGCAAACCCTTCCTCGTCATCAATCCCAACCTTACCGATGGGAGATCCCAGGGAAGAGACCCTGATGCCCGCGGCCTGCAGTCCCGGAAGCAGCTTCTCCTCCGCCTCTTTTGCCGTATATTCCGCAATCCCTTTCCCGTCAGCGCTGCGGAGGGAGATATACTCCATCCCCAGTTCTGAAACTACTTTTAACTGTTCATCAAAATCAGCGCTGATTTCATCGGAAAACCCGGAAATCATAATTTTTTCCATCTGAGCAGCCTCCAATCCTACGCCTGCTGGGCCTGCGCTTTAATTTCTGCTATCTTTTCCTGAATTTCTTCCATCTTCTCTCTTGTCAGAGGATAGAACTTCATGGCGATCAGATTACAGATCAGACCGAACAGGATCAGACCGAAGAAGCAGAACAGGCCGATAAACTTAAGCTGCGGACTGTATGAGTATCTACGCCGGGAAGAGTCTCTTTAAATCCGATCATGGCGCACATAACGCCTACGATACTTGCTGCCAGAGAGGAGATCAGCTTGTCAACAAAGCTGAACAGAGTTCCCATCAGGCCCGGAACGTATTTGCCGGAGCGGTAGACCTCATAGTCGGCACAGTCTGCGGTCATCGGAATAACGATGTTGCCGGATACTCCCATACAGCCCTGTCCTAGAATATACAGTGCCAGGAATGCCAGAGTAAAGAAGTTCCAGCCTGCGAAACCGGCGATCCCCGGGAAGGACAGCTGAGTCGGATCTCCCACGGCAAACAGGACAATACTCAAAGTGGTAAAGATAAGACCGCCCCAGGTACCAAACAGCATGGCTTTTCTCTGTCCCAGGCGTGTTGCAATCCAGCCTACGCCAAAGAACAGGATCAGCATGTTCGGGACTGAAGTGTAACCGGCTACCGCACCAGACAGCGCATAGTTGCCGCAGATGATTGCGTACAGAATAACGCCGATGGTGGAATTGCTTCTGACAGAGGACGCCAGTTTATCTGTGGATGCAGCTACTACCAGCATCTGTATTGCCCGGTTATTCTTTAAGACCTCCCAGTAATCCTTAAATCCAATCTTAACCACCTTACCAGTTCCAAAGTATTCCAGACGGTCCTTACTGGAGATACAGTAAATGGCAATGCAGGTCAGGATTCCGGATGCTGCCGCCACATAGCACCAGAATTCATGGAAAAATGCAGCATTGAATCCGCCGTGCTTCGGTACTAAATAGCTTGAAACAAAAATAGGAATCAAAGCAAAGACAATCGTATTGTAAACACCGTCGAAGATTGAGAATAAAGGTCTCTGCTTCGGATCATTGGTCAGACAGGACTGTGCGGACTTCGTAACGACGCACTGGAAGGTATAGCCAATGATATAAACCATGTAGATCAGCACGAAGAAGATGAAACGTGCCCCCGTGGGAAGTAAATGAGTCACATGAAGCAGAATAAAGCTTCCCACTGCCAGAATCACATTTCCGATGACCATAAACGGACGGTTCTTTCCGAATTTTGAATTAGTCTTGTCTACCATGTATCCGATGAACGGATCGGTAACCCCATCCCAGATACGCATCGTGGTAATCAAAGTAGATGCGACTACCACTCCGACGCCCACATAGCCGGTTAAGTAGTACGCAATGAAGTTCATCATGAACATATACAGGTTTGTAGCTGTATTGTTAAATGCAAATCCCCCGATCTGCCACAACTTTGCACGGTGCATACCGCTTGGATTCGTTGTTTTTCCCATATGTATAAATCCTCCTGATTGTTTTAAACCATATTTTTATACAGCGCGCCTCACTACAGCCGGGTATCCCAGGCTCCGCAGAAAGCATCGACTGTGCTTCTTCCCTTAAATTCCGACTTGCCGGTTATCTTATCCACGACCTGACGGATGACGTCGCGGTCAGGACTGTAGGCATTGATATAAGTCGGAACCATAGGCACATCGATCAGATGAAACGGATTATTGACCGACACAAAAACCGTGGGCAGTTCCGTCACATACCACGGAATATCCGGCCCCATCGGCATGCTCCAGTGGAGCCGCCTCTCATTGCTCTGGGAGAAGCCGCTGACGTTGGCCACAAGAATCACCGCGTCAAACTGGCTGACAAACGCTTTCACCGGCGTACCTGCCAGGAGCTGTTTTCCATTCTTCCCCTCCGGAGTGAACACGGTTACTGAAAATCCCGCCTCCTCCAGGTACTCCTTCATCATACTCTCAGCCGTATCCTGACCGCCGCCCATCATGCTGCGCATAACCGCAGGCGTGGAATCGATGCTGTAGAGCATAATCCTTTTATGGGTTTCGGGAGTCAATGGAAGCTGATTTCTGGTGTTCTTTACCAGCGTGATGGCATTGTCAATGATTTCATTGGCTTTCTTCCTGTGCTCCTGGCAGCCGATGACACTTAATTCCTCTTTGGGAGGCATCAGCGTCCCCTCTTTCTGCTTCCTGTGAAGCTTCAGCATGGCTTTCATCGCAAGCACACGGGTAAGCGCCTCATCAAAGCGCTCACGGCTTAAGAGGCCGCTTTCCAGACCTGCCTTAAAATTCTCCACATCCTCGTCTTTATCCCTGTAATAAAGCACCATATCACAGCCTGCTTCGATCACATACGGCACAAATTCGCTTCGCTTCATCTTGGATGTAAGTCCGACCATATGGGTGGCATCCGTAATGATGAGACCATTGAATCCCAGCTGCCCGCGGAGCAGACCGGTTAAAAGTTCTTTGGAAATCGTTGCGGGCATGATATCCTCATCCCGGATACCGGGGCACAGCTTACGGCTGTAGCTTGGAAGCGCGATGTGACCAACCATCACGGACTGGACGCCGGCATCGATCATGCCTTTGTAAACCTTTCCGAAGGTTTCATCCCACTCCTCACAGGTCATGGTGTTGATGGTCGTCACGATATGCTGGTCTCTCTCGTCAAGACCGTCACCCGGGAAATGTTTCATGCAGCAGGCAAGACCCGCGTCCCCAGCGCCTCTCATGTATTCCTTTCCCATCTCAAGCACCATATCCGCATCACTGCCGAAGCACCGGTTGGATACCACGCAGTTGCGCCAATTTTTGTTGATATCCACGACAGGAGCAAAGGTCCAGTTACAGCCGACGGACGCCGCCTCTTTACAGCCGTAGTATCCCATGTAATAGGCATTTTCCGCACTGCCGGAAGCTCCGATGGCGACCGGATCGCCCAGCCTCGTTCCTCCTGTCACAGCACCGTTTCCGCCGGATTCGACATTGGCCGCAATCAGCGCCGGAACCCTGCTGCACCGCTGAATCACTTCATTCTGGTGATACAGATCTTCAGCCGGAAGGTTGTTGTAACGGAAACCGGAGATCCCGTACGTGTCAATCCTCCTCTTAATTTCCTCATCCGTATCGCCCCAGAGCATATCGACAAACAGCTGGCCGATCTTCTCATCCAGGGAAAGTCCGGCTTTTGTCGCCTCTACCCAGGCGATGTCTTCATCAGACAGGTAAAATGGCTTTGAACGTAAATCTATCATAGGTTCGTCCTCCTTTTCTAACGACATTTTAACATCGCTCAGAAAAATGCATGAGGAGAATTTTTGTTGAAATCTGTAAAATTATAACTTTTTTTCTTCCTGCCCTACAGCTGGGACCTGACAAGAATCAGCTCCCGATACTCGCTGGGCGTTTTACCTGTAGCCCGTTTAAACAGCTTGCTGAAATAGTTGACATCCGAGATTCCCACATCTGCCGCAATATTTTGTATCTGCATATTGGTGGTATTTAAATAACGGATTGCCTGTTTCATCCTCTGTTGATTCACATAGGCCGTAATGGTCACCGACATTTCTTTTTTAAACAGGGAAGACAGATAGCTGGGGTTGACATTGAATTCTGCCGCCAGATTTCTTAAGGACAGGTCGGACACCAGATTTAAATCAATATGGTTGACCACCTTCTGTACCAGCGGTGAATATCCCTGCAGAGAATAATTTCTCACAAGCATGCAGTACTTGCGGACCATCTCCAGATTAAACCGGTCCGCCTCCTGCTTTGTCATCAGCGTTTCTATCTTCTTCGCACATTTACAGGATAATTCATCGATATGGACCGGATGGACGCCTCCCGCCTGGGCGGCTTTCCGGCAAAGAGTATTGGCTGTAATCATAAGATTCCTGAAGTTCCTCGCAGGGTCCTTATACCGCCTGGCAATCTGGAAATTGCGGAATTTCCCCTGCGCCTTTAAGGCTTTCTCCATATTGCCCTGGGTTATGGCCGCCATCAGTTCCTCCTCCGCTTTGTAACGGTCTTCGATCAGTTTTACCGCCAGCGGCTCATCCGGATGGCTGCTGACCATATTGGTATCCCCGTACTCGTCAAGACTTTCCCGGAGAACGATCTCCACTTCCCTGTCCCCGTAGAGTTTTCTGACCATAGCCGTGAGTACAGACATCCAGGTCTCATAAAGCAGTATGACAGGAACCGCATGATAGTATTCCTGCAGCTCTGCCATCAGCCCCATGGGAATTCTGTGAGACTGCACCAGCAGATTGAGCTGATACTCATCCACCAGTTCCTTCTGATACGGCCCGATTAATACCAGTTCCCCGTACTGGCTTTCTTCCCGGGGGATCCGGAACAGACAGTATTCCATTTCAAAGCAGTCATCTAAAAAGTACAGGGCGCCCTCCCGGCAGATCCTGTACAGATGCTTCACTGTCTGCCCTGCACTTTCCTCTTTCCTGAACGTCCTCCTGATACCCAGGTCAAAATTCCCGATATCGTCATCAGGTGTTTTTATGACTGTCATATTGACTCCAAAGCTTACTACAAACGCCTCTGTGACTTCCAGTAAATCTACCTGCATCTTTTCCTCCATCTGTTTCCTAAGTGTACAAATCCCGTGTACGGGAAAACTGTCAGCCTTCTATTTGCTAATATACCGTAAAACAGTTTGGAGTCGGTAGAACAATTTAAAGGTTATATCGTATAATTTTCACTTAAAATGATCATTTACCATGATATTCTATTGTTTTGCACAAAAAAAAGCCAGATTGACGAAAATCTGGCTCTGCCTGTAACATACCATATTAATTTCTCGGATGGGCTCCCGCATAGGCGCTGCGAACCGCCTCACCCCGGGTATAATTCATGTACATCTGTGTCGTGGCCATATCAGAATGGCCCATCATGGCCTGCACCGCGTGGATATCGGCTCCATTCCCCAGAAGGTGTGCGGCAAAGGAATGGCGCAGTGTATGAGGCGTAATATCCGCCTGAATACCGGCCTTCTCTCCATAATATTTGATAATCTTCCAAAATCCCTGTCTGCTCATCGGCCGTCCGCTGCAGTTGGTAAACAGCCATTCACTCTCCTGGCCCTTCAGCAGACTGGCACGCCCGCTTTCCATATAATTCACCATGGCCTGCCTGGCAACCTTACCGAAAGGAATCATGCGTTCTTTATGTTCATCCCGGCAGGTGATAAAACCAACTGCCAGATTCATGTCTTCTACCTTTAAATGAATCAGCTCCGAAACCCGGATTCCCGTGGCGTAAAGAAGCTCCAGCATGGCCTTGTCCCGAAGCTCCTTCGGCGAATCTCCGGTCGGCTGCTCCAGCAGACTGTTCACTTCCTCCACGGTCAGTATGGTCGGGGCTTTCTTCTCAATCTTCGGAGCTTTTATGAGTTCTGCCGGATCTCTGCGAATCCGTCCCTCCCCATATTCATAGTGGAAAAACGCTTTCATGGATGCCAGAGTTCTGGAAATGGTTGTAGTTGCCCTGCCCTCCTTCTCCAGATGCAGCACATAGGAATTAAGGCTTGTCTTTGTTACCTTCTCCACATCCGTAATTCCCTGCTCCTCCAGATAGGAAGCCATCTGCAGTAAGTCTCTGTGATAAGAGACCTCCGTATTCTTAGAGGTTTTCTTCACCTCTCTTAAGTACTTTACAAACTCATTTATCTCCGTAACCATCTCTACGTCCCCTAACCTGCCGGTATCAAAACAGCCCCAAAATCGGCTTCTTCCTATCCATTATATAGAGTTATTTCGATAAAATCAAACACATTTTTCCCACTTTAGGGGCATTTTCGTACTACTTTACATAAAAAGTACAACATGTTGGAAATGCAGGGTATTTTCTCGCAACATGTTGTAAAAAAAGTTTTAAATATTTTTTTTATTTTTTTCCTCATTTCGCCCGAAAAGCCCTTTTCATGCGGCCTTTCCGGCATTTTACCCGGCCATCCCCAGGAAGAAGGGATTCAGCCATACCTCGCAGGCACTGCCGGCCGCAACAAAGGCCAGTACCAGAAGCAGGGCCGGAATTCTCAGCCTGCCGTTTCTCCGTATTCCCCACAACAGCAGCAGACACCAGACCGGGACATATAGAAATGCCTGCGGCATCACACTCGCAAGAAAAAACGGGAGCCCTAAAATCCCCTTCAGCCCCGTCATAACGGATAAGACCACCCCCACCGACAGGCCGAAGCCGGCGCTCAGGACACAAAAGCACGGCACCGCATAGGCGGTTAAACCGATCAGCCAGGCAATCAGTACCTCGATGATCCTCTGACGGCAGATATCACCAAACAGCGCCAGCTGCTCCGATCTCCCCAGATCAGACTGGTGGCTCAGCAGATTTAAGTAGTACCCCGCCTGATCGCTTAACGAGGCATGCAGAAAATTAGCCGCTGCTGTTCCTGCCAGGAGTCCGGCAAAGAAAAACAGGATAAAACGGTTTCCGCTGCTTCCGTATCCCGCAGCCGCCGCAGTCCCCGGATTCTTCTGAAAATGGATGGGCGTAAACGTCCCGCTTCGTATTCGAAGTCCCCTTCCCATGCTCCGAAGCCGTATTGCCATATATAAAAACCCCCTCACAGGTTAGTCTTGTCACAATCTATGCCTGCAGGGGGATTTCTATGCCCTATTCCACGTGGTATTTCCTGGCATATGCCAGAATCGCCGCGATCGTCTTTCCGTCCGTAATCGTTCCTTCAAATATCAGCTTCTCTAAATCAGCTACCGTCCATTCTTCCACATCGATACACTCATCGTCGTCGAGATTCTGTCTGGACGGCTCCAGCTCCCTTGCTACAAAGATGTCGATAGCTTCGTCACAGAAGGCTACTGTCGTATTTACGCTGATTAAATACTCCATTTTCTCCTTTTCCGTCTTAAAACCGGTCTCCTCCTCCAGCTCCCGGTGGGCGCAGTCCAGCTTCGGCTCCTCCGGATAATCCAGAGCTCCGGCCGGAATCTCCAGCGTATAGCGGTCCAGCGCATTCCGGTACTGGCGAACCATCAGAAGCTTTCCCTCCTTCGTCACGGGAACCACCGCAGCCGCACCGTTGTGGTGGATAAAATCCCAGTGAGCCTCGTGGCCGTTAGCTTCCACGGTATCCTCGTATATTTTTAAAATAGTGCCCTGATATTTAAGTTCCCTGTTTAAACGCTTTACCGGCGGCTGTTCCATATGATATCCTCCAATTTCACCCTTTATTTTTCATTTCATAAATTCATTTTTTCAGCTGGCTACTTCATGTTCTCGCATTTCTCATAACAGGCGTCCCCCGCCTTGATCACCGCACTGCGGAAACCATGTTCTTCCAGTGCCGCTACCGCTGCGATAGTCGTACCGCCCGGCGAGCAGACCTTGTCTTTCAGTGCGCCCGGATGCTCCCCGGTTTCCAGCACCATCTTCGCGCTTCCCAGTACAGTCTGGGCCGCCATCCTGTATGCAGTATCCCTGGGGAGACCGTATTTCACTGCGCTGTCAGCCAGAGCCTCGATAAACATGTATACATAAGCCGGTGAACTTCCGCTGGCACAGACAACCGCGCTCATCAGCCGCTCTTCCACAATACACATCTCGCCGAATGATGTAAAAATATCCCGAATGGTATCTTTCTCCCCGTCGTCAAAGGCTTCCGCATCGTAGCATACGCCTGTCATCCCTTCGCCGAGAAGCGCCGGTGTATTCGGCATCGCCCGCACCACCCGCTTTTCTATTCCCAGCTTTTCCTTCAGCTGGCCGATGGTAATTCCCGGTGCAATGGAGATAATCACGTTGGCCTCCGTCACCACGTTGCGGATATTTTTAAGCACCGGGTCGAAATACTGAGGTTTTACCGCAAGAATGATGTATTTTGCCTGATTGGCACACTCCGCGTTGCTGCCTGCATAAGCAACTCCCGTCTCTTTTGTGATCTCTTCACACTTCTCCCTGTTTACATCGGTAAAGATTATGTCGTTTTTTCCATATACGTGAAGCAGTCCCTTTAAAATTGCACTGCCCATGTTGCCGATGCCGATAATACCTATCTTTGCCATATCCGGTGCCTCCTGTTCCTTATATAGAAAGTTGCCTCTCTTTTCAGTTTCAATGATACATATTCTAGCACTGTTCGATTTATTATTCAATGCCCGGCTGACTGGGAAATCCCTTTTTTAAAAAATAATGCGGAGGAAGTCTATCAATAACCTGTCCTTCTTTTTTCAAACTGTTTGTTGATTTTTATTGACTATTTCCAATATTTCATTTTATTTTCATCATCTCTCGCTCTTACTTTTCAACATTTTGTCAGCTATTGCCCATATTTTTGTTATTTTTCTATGTATTTTCAACTTTTTGTTTGACTATCGTTTTTCACAGTGGTACACTGAAATCATGGAAAACAATACAACAAAAACGGAGGAAATTTATGAAAACAGTCTACGACAACTGGGCATTCTGGCAGAGACTCTTAAACATGCTGGAGAATGAATTCGGCAATCGCTGTGAACTGATCCTGCATGATCTGACCAAAGATTATGCCCATACGGTTGTCGATATCCGCAACGGTCACATTACCGGCCGTAAGATCGGTGACTGCGGAAGCAATCTTGGCCTTGAGGTACTGCGCGGTGAAGTAAAGGACGGTGACCGGTATAACTACGTTGTCCACACTCCGGACGGAAAAATCCTGCGTTCATCCACCATGTTTCTCTATGACGATGACGGAAAGGTGATCGGCTCGTTCTGCATTAATCTGGACATCACACAGACGGTGGCCCTGGAAGGAATTCTCCATCAGTACAACCAATACGTTCCCGGTATGGAAACAGAAAAGCCGGTGGAAGAATGCAGGGAAACATTTGCAGGCAATATCAGTGATGTACTGGATTTTCTGATCGAACAGGCCGGCGAGATGATCGGTAAACCGGTTGATGAGATGAACCGCCTGGAAAAAATCCGTTTTACAGGGTACCTGGATGCGAAGGGCGCTTTTCTGATTACAAAGGCCAGCGAGCGGGTCTGTGATTACTTAAAGATTTCCCGTTATACGCTGTATAACTATCTGGATCTGGCCAGAACGGAACATGGGGATTCCGATTCCAATACCAAAAGAGAAGGGACAGAGGAGAAATGAATATTTATGAAGAACTGAACGTTGACACGATTATCAATGCCAGCGATACTTACACACGGATCGGCGGTTCCCGCATGAGCCGCCGCACACTGGAGGCCATGCAGGAAGCTGCAGAAAGCTTTGCAGACATCGGAGAACTGTCTGACGCCATCTGCAGACGAATCGCAGAGCGGACCGGCAATGAGACGGCATTCATCTCCTCGGGGGCGGGGGCCTGCGTGGTACTCACGGCCAGTGCCTGTATGACCATGGGCAACGAAGAGCTGATGTACCAGCTGCCGGATGCATCCGCCTGTCCCAAAAATGAGATCATTGTATTTGCCTCTCAGAAAAACTGCCCGATTCTTCCATACTGGCATTTAACGGAACTTTCGGGCGCATCGCTGATTCCTGTGGAAGACAGCATTTCAGCGCTTCGGGAAGCCATCGGCCCGAAGACGGCTGCCGTATTTTTCTTCACCGGAACCGTTTACGAATGGACGACTCCCGACTTAAAGGATATCATCGAGACAGCACATGCAGCCGGTGTACCTGTTATCGTGGATGCGGCTGCGCAGCTTCCCCCTAAATCTCTGATGTCCTGGTATACGGTAGATTTAAAAGCGGATGCTGTTATTTTCAGCGGCGGAAAATTTATAAACGGGCCGCAGACAACAGGAATCGTGCTGGGCCGTCATCAGATTCTCGACCACTGCCGGGCTATGGCCAGCCCTAATGTAAGAATCGGCCGCCCATACAAGGTCGGCAAGGAAGAATATGCAGCGTTTTACCGTGCCTGCATGGATTTTCTGGACCTGGATGAGGAAGCAGACTATCAGGAATTAAAGACAATTCTGGAGAACATACAGTCCTCTCTCTCTGACGTTCCCGGTTACCACAGCTACATAGAGGAAAACGGGCGTCTGGGGCAGCGGATCCCCATGCTCTATCTTCAGTTTACCGATGGCACCACCGGAAAAGAGTGCTATGACTTCCTTTATTCCGCGCCGGAACGGATTGACATTGGCACCTTCCACCCTGGTGATCCCACTGGTGATCCGTGCCGCGTTTTCTTAAATGCCATCAATCTTCGTGAACCAGATCTTCCTGTCCTGATAAAAAAGCTGAATCGTTTCCTTACTTTACCGGAAAGGAGGAACCGGCATGAACGATAAAACGCTGGTCCGGTACTATGATGCTGACAAAAACCGTTTTCTGAACGGCGAACTTAGCGGCTGTGACGGCGACTGGCATGTCGAATACCGAAACGACGGTCCCGCTGAAACAGACTTATTCTTAAGCCCCGGATGGATCGACATGCACACTCACATCTTTGACGGTTTCGGTCTCTTCGGAACCGAGGCCGATGCGGTCGGCTGGAAAACAGGGACCTGTCTTCTGGTCGATGCCGGAACTGTAGGAGAGTATACGATTCATGGCTTTACGAAGTATGTGGCGCCCGCCATTGAAACAAATATCCGGCTGTTTCTCTGCATCAGCCCGATCGGTGTGATTTTCCATCATGATTACAATGCCATGCAGTATTTAGATGCCGACCGCTGTGCCGCCTGTATAGCCGAATATCCCGGGCTGATCTCCGGTGTAAAAGTGCGTATGGGCAGTGAGACTATCCGTCATGAAGGGCTCGAACCGCTGCGTTTAGCCAGTCTGGCCGCCAGGAAGGCCAATGTGCCGATGATGGTCCATGTCGGAGGAAATCCCCCGTATTTAAAGGATATGGAACCATATTTTGAAAAAGGGGACATCCTCACCCATGTGTTCAATGGACGCGGCGGCGACGTATGGAACCCTGACGGAACACCGTCAGACGCACTTCAAAAACTGATTGACCGAGGCGTATGGCTCGATGTTGGGCACGGAAGCAGCAGCTTCGATTTCAACGTATTTGAACGGGCAATCCGCCATCCGCTGCCCCGCGTCCTGATGGGAACAGATCTGCATCAAAGCTCCGTGAGAAAACTGGTGCGCAGCATGCCAGTCCTGCTCTCCAAACTATACGGCTGCGGCGTTTCTCTGGAAGACATACTCTACGGAGTCACCGCCGGCCCTGCGATGGCACTGGGGCTCACCGACTGGTGCCGCTTAAGCACAGTCCGGAACGCCACGCTGTTCCGGATTGTGGATCACACGGAGGCCTATGAGGATTGTCAGGGAAATACACGGACCTTTCACAGGGCGTTTTTGACAGAGGGTGTCATACTGAACGGGAAGTATCGTAAGGCTCCTGCCCAATTATAGAGCATTTATAAAATGGAAGTCTGCTGCTGCAAAAACAGCGGAACTCCAGGGATTATTCCAATCCACGGAGTTCCGCTGTTTCTTATTTTCATTAAGATATCTCTCAGTCCGGTCTTACCTTCTTAACATCTGCATAACCGGTTCCAACTACATAATTCCGTTAAAATCTGCATTCTTCAGCAGCTTCTCCAAACGGAGCTGTGCTTCTCTTAAAAGTCTGATTGTGAGCGCCTCCTTTTCCGGATCATACCGGAATACCGGCATGGCAATACTCATAGCCGCAATGACGCCGCCATCCCGGCGGATTGGCACCGCCACACAGCGAATATACTGTGTCGATTCCTCACATTCAAACGCAAGTCCGTTTCTCTGTATCTCATCCAGCTGGTAGGAAAGTCTGTCTATATCGGTAATTGTATTTGGAGTCAGCGCTTTTAAACCGTCCGGATACAGCCGTTTCAGTTCATCCTTCGATTTGCCCGACAGCAGTGCTTTACCGATTCCCGTAGCATAGGCAGGCAGCCGCTGGCCCGGTGATACCACAGAACGGACCGGCTCGGTGGAATCTACTTTGTAAAGGTAGAATACATCTCCGTCTACCAGCTGGGCAAAGTAACAGGTCTCGCCGCAGGCTTCCACGATCGTATGCATCTGTGTCTGAATATCAGTGGTGAGACCACCTCTCCTTAAATATACATTACCTATTTCATAGGCCTTGTATCCGATACAGTACCGGCCCGTGTCGGAATTCAGGGACAGCATGTGAAGCTCACAGAGCGTATGTACAATCGGGAACAGGCTGCTTTTCGGAGCTTTTAATGCGGAAGCCAGCTCTGTCAGCGTCATTCCCTGTGGGGGCGCCGCCGTCAGCTGCTCCAGCGTATCAATCACACGTTTCGTTGCGCGGTGAAGTTCCTCATTTGGCACTTTCTTACACCTCTTTTTTCCATATTGTAACGCTTCAGCCGTGCACCTTCTTATGTTCGGGTAATGTGTAAACTGCCGCACAGCTGAATAGTTACCCATATTGTACACACTTTTTTCAATTAGTACAAGTATTTTAATCAGCCTTTTACAGCGCCCTGCGTCATACTGCTGATAAAATAGCGCTGCAGGAAAATAAACATCACCACAACCGGAAGACTGGACAGCAGGGAAGCGGCCATCAAGTCATTCCACATGATCTTATCATAGCTCGCCATCTGCCCGATGGCTACCGGCAGAGTTTTCATCTTGTCCGATGTGATACACAGCATGGTAAACATATATTCATTCCAGCTCTGGATGAACGCATAAATCGTTGTGGAGATCAGACCCGGCAGCGTCAACGGGGCAATAATCTTCCAGAATATCTTCAAATGGCTGCATCCATCGATTCTGGCCGCCTCGTCCAGCTCCCTGGAAATACTGTTGAAAAATCCATACATCATCCAGGAACAGAAAGGTATGACACTGGCAATGTGTACCAGAATGATTCCTCTTCTGGAATTCGCCAGACCATAGATGGTAAGGAGTTTATAATAGGGCACGAACAGCATAACCGCCGGAAACATCTGCGTCACGAGAATGAACATCATGATCATACCTTTTCCCCTGAACTGGAAACGCGAAAATCCATAACCGGCCAGTGTGGAGAACAGAACCGCAAGCACGGTTGCAGTCACAGAGATGACCACGCTGTTCTTTAAATAGGTAAAAAACGGATACTCTGTAATCACATTTTTATACGCTTCCGTAGAAAATTTCTTTGGGAACATCGTTACGGTGGAGCTGGTCATAATTTCATTGATGGACTTAAACGAGGTGGAGGCCATATAGAGAATCGGTACAAGGACAATGAGGCTTCCCAGAGTCAATCCGATATAACAAAGCGCGTTTACTCTCTTCTGACTATTCATCCTTTAACAACCTCCTCTGAAGTATACTGATAACGATACAGATCAGGAACACTACTACCGCCAGGGCAGATGACGGGCCGAAATCAAAGAATTCAAAAGCCCGCTTATAGATGTTGACGCCAATGGTATTGGTGGCACCGTTGGGGCCTCCCTGAGTCAGCAGCCATATCATCGTCACATGCTTGAACCACCATACGACATCGAGAATCAGTGTGACAGAAAGTGTCGATTTCATACTGGGAACCGTCACATACCAAAAGGTTTTCCAGTTGCCCGCTCCGTCGATTCTGGCTGCCTCGATGATATCTCCCGGAACGGTCTGCAGGCCGGCCAGCAGCTGGATCATCACGAGAGGATAGCCCTTCCAGATACAGATAAAGATCAATACCGCAAGTGCAAGTTTGGGGGATCCCAGCCAGGACATCGGCTCCTTAAGTATTCCCACAGACACCAGAGTGCTGTTTAAAAAGCCCATCGTGGGGTTGAAAATCCATCTCCACAGATTCGCAATCACGACTTCCGGAAAAAGCCATGGAAGCAGTAAGACAGCCCGGAATATGGTGCGTCCCTTTATATCCCGGTTTAGCATAACCGCAAATAAAAATCCGAAAATAAAGTGTCCCAGAACAACCCCAACCGTAAAGATCAGCGTGATCTTCATGCTGGAATAAAAATCAGCCTCAGTTAAAACCTTTGCATAGTTTTTCAGACCGATAAAGTTCCATTTATTGACCAGATTCGTCTTAAAAAAACTGATATAGATACCATAACAGAACGGATAAAGAAGCAGCAAAGCCAAAGTGATGACTGCAGGCGTGACAAAGCCATAAGCCGCTGCCCGCGTTTTTACCCGGTTCATCGTTCCATTCATTCCGTGCTTCAAATAATCACTCCCCTCGACATACAGAAGAGACCGGCTGCCGGAGGGCAGAGCCGGTCTTTCCTGACTGAACCATTAACCTTCATTCGCGGCGTCACAGATCTCCTGTGCTCTCTTCTGTGCTTTGGCCGCAGCTTCTTCTACGGTTGATTCTCCGGTAAATACGGACTGATATGCCTGACCGTGTACATCGTTGACCTCACTGTAGCCTGGAATGTTCGGTGTTTCATAAATAGTCTGGCGTGCTTCCAGGAAACCGGCCAGTTCCGGCATATCGTTGATGCTGGGATCGTCAAGAGTCTCTGTACGGGTTGGAAGACGGCCCGTCATAACGGAAAATTCAAGGGCTCTTTCCTTCTCAAGCATAAATTTAATAAATTCTGCGGATTCCTTCTCATGCTTACCTGGTGTAATGAAGTATCCAAAACCGCCCGGTGTACTGACGGAACGCTCTACTGCCGGCACCGGGAAAGAACCGAGTTTACCTTTTAATTCCGGAACCTGAGAGGTAATGGCACCGATTGCGTTGGAACCGGTAATCAGCATGGCTGCTTTGCCGGAGGAAAACAGATTCACTGCAGTTGGATAATCAGTCTCTATGACTCCCGGAGGGCAGGTATGATACGTTACATCCAGATCGGTATAGGCGCGAAGTGCATCAATATACTTCTGGGAGCCAATATCCGTAGTCCATGTTCCGTCATCTCCCTGAATAAACTCGTCTACTCCAAAGTTACGGATTACATACTGGAATCTGCCTGCTCCTGAACCGTTGTTAGCACCCACCAGCGTATTGCCGTAGGCTCCGTCTCCGGTCAGGGCTTTGGATACCTCAACATACTCATCCCATGTTTTCGGAACCGCTACTCCCTTTTCATCAAAGATGTCCTTACGGTAAACGATCCCTGATGCTCCGCTGAACCATGGTGCACCGTATGCCACTCCATCAACACTAGCGCTTGCAAGGCTGACATCCTCAAAGCCATCGACATAATCCTGACCAAAAATCGGAGCGATTTCCGCAGCCAGCCCCATGTCTACAATTGTAGCGGTATCCAGCATATTGGCCATAAAAAAGTCCGGCATGGAATTCGATGTTGCAAGGGTTATGTACTTTTTCATCAGGTCGTTCGCGCTGACGCCCTCTACCTCCACGGTAATTCCATTGCCCAGTGCATTAAACTCCTCTATGCACTTCTTTTCGAAGTCTCCCTCCGGAGACTCCAGAATCGTGGACGAAATATAAGTAATCGTCACATTCTCTCCACTCTTTTCCTCTGCAGCTTCCGTATCCCCCTCTGTCTTTGCAGCTTCTGTCTGCTGAGTCTCTGCTGCTGCCGCTGTCGTCTCCGGCGCCGCTTCTTTTCCGCCGCATCCTGCAAGCATGGAAGCTGCCATCACTACTGATAATCCAATTGCCAAATTCTTTTTAACCATTTCTTCTCCTCCTTGTATTGCTTTTCTTTACCACTCAATTGGTGTTCCATCATAGGTCCGCCACATCGGATTCTTCCAGTTATGGCGATTCTTATTCTGTTCCTGAACGATTTCCTCGTCCACCTCCACGCCGAGTCCCGGCCCTTCCGGAATCTCAACGAAGCCGTTTTCAAAATGAAATACTTCTTTATTCTTTAAGAAATTAATTCTCGGGTTTGCATCGCTGGCATCATGAATATCAATACTCTGTTCCTGGAGCACAAGGTTCGGTGTTGCCGCTCCCATCTGAATACAGGAAGAAAATGCTATCGCATCTAAGGGGCAGTGAGGTGCCACCGCCACATCGTAAGCTTCTGCCATTGCAGCGATTCTTCTCGCCTCACTGATCCCGCCTGCATGACTTAAATCAGGCTGAATGATGTCCACGTACCCCTGCTCAAACAGTGATTTGTAATCCCATCTGCTGTACATTCTCTCTCCAATGGCAATCGGTGCAGATGTATACTTTGCGACCTCGCGCAGCGCCTCCTTATTCTCAGGAAGCACCGGTTCTTCCATAAAGAGCGGATGGAACTGATCTAATTCCCGTACCAGCACTTTTGCCATGGGCTTGTGAATTCTTCCGTGAAAATCGATGGCCATATCAATGCTGTTTCCAATAGCATCACGAATTGCCCCCACCTTTTCCACCAGCTTATTCACACTTTGCAGTGTATCCACATAATGGGTAGGATCTGTAGGTGAGGTCTTAATGACTGTATAGCCTTCCTTTACAGCCAGCTTTGCATCCGCTGCCACTTCTTCCGGTGTATCTCCATGAATGCTCCGGTATACTTTAATCTTATCCTTAACTCTTCCCCCCAGCATCTCATATACCGGAGCATGATAATAATGCCCTTTGATATCCCACAGCGCCTGGTCAATACCGGCAATTGTGCTCATCAGCACCGGGCCTCCCCGATAGAAAGCGCGGCGGTACATGGTCTGCCAGTGTTCCTCGATCCGTAATGGATCTTTTCCTATAAAATAGTCGCGCCATTCATTCACGGAAGCTTCCAGTGTAGCAGCTCTTCCCTCTACCAGCGGTTCTCCCCATCCACAGATTCCCGCATCCGTCTCAATCTTTAACAAAAGAAAACGGTGTGGCATAAAATAGAGCTTCATGTCTGTAATTTTCATTTCTCTCCCTGCATCCCTTTCTGTTTCATTATTTTTGTTCGTATATAAGAACTCAATTCCTTATATCAACCATATTTTTACTATACCCCATGTTTTTCCATCTGTCAATACAGAAAATCTTTTTTTTCGCATTTCATTGTCTATTATGTAGGTTTTCTTTCTTTTGTATCGGATTTTTTATTGCATATTATATTTATATTTTCTTTTCAATAAAAAACAATTGACAAACACTTTTCCCGGCGCCTATAATAGAATTAGCACTTTAAGAATATAGTTCCTATATAGGAACAAAAACTTTTCATTATATCAACAGAATATATCTTTTTCATGTTCTTTAGACAGGAGGTCATCATCATGACAACTTTTGATAAAATTCTGGCAGGCGGAATCATTACCATTATTCGAGGCCTGAGCCCGGATTGTGCGGAAAAGACGGTGGAAGCAATCCATGCAGGAGGTCTTCACCTGGCCGAGATCACCTTTGACCAGACAGCCCCACCGAAGGTCACAGCCGATATCATCCGCACTTTAAGCCGGCAATTCGAGGGCAAGGTTCTCATCGGCGCCGGCACCGTTATGACTCTCGAACAGCTCCATGCCGCGTACAACGCAGGAGCCGCCTACATCATTTCACCCAATGCGGATTCTTCTGTTATCCGTGAGACAAAACGACTGGGACTTCTTTCCATGCCTGGCGCCTATACTGCTACAGAGGTGGCACGCTGCTATGCAGAAGGGGCAGACATTGTGAAGGTATTCCCCTCCGACTCTGCCGGTCCGGGTTACATAAAAGCACTTCGCGGCCCGCTGCATCACATTCCACTCGCCGCGGTCGGGGGTGTAAATCTGGATAATATCCGTGACTTCTTTGATGCAGGAGCCCGCTGTGTGGGAATCGGTTCTAATATTGTCAGCAAACAGGCCGTTCAGGCGGGGGATTTTGACAGGATCCGGCTGCTGGCGGCCGCTTATGCGGCAAAACTTTAATAAGAAAGTTGGTGTTTCCTTGTATTACTTTTACTTTGACTCAGGCACTACTAACACGCGGGCCTGCCTCCTGAAAGACAGAACCATAATATGCCGCGGCGATATTCCAGTGGGTTCCCGTGATTCCGCCCTGCATCAGGACCGGACCGTTCTTATATCTGCGTTAAAACAGCTGTATGACCAGCTTCTTACTAAATCGGGAATCACAGATACACAGATCGCAGAAATCTACATGTCCGGTATGATCTCAAGTCCTTCCGGATTGAAAGAAATCGAACATTTATCTACTCCCGTGGGTTTTAAAAAATTAAAAAGCAGTATTGTCGTTTATTACGAAGGCCAGTTTTTTCAGAGAAACGTTCATATCATCCCCGGGATCAAGACGCTTCCCCAGGGAACGACTGCATCTGTCGATACAGTGGTGAACGCCAATAACATGCGCGGAGAGGAAACAGAGCTGCTGGGAATTCTCCACCGCTGTCCCGGACTGGCCAGCGGCAGAAGCATTATTCTGCTTCCCGGTTCCCATACGCAGGCCGCATTTCTCCTTGACGGAACCATTGAAAACATTTCCTCCACCATAACAGGCGAGCTCTACCATGCCCTGGCCGGGCATACCATTCTTGGTTCCAGCATCAATGGGGAGAAATGCACGGAGCTGCTTCCGAACATGGTCTGTATGGGCTACGATATTGTCCACCGGTACGGCTTCAACCGTGCGCTGTATGTCGTCCGCAGCATGGATTTATTCGCCGGCTCGACGCTGGCCGAACGCCGCTCCTACTTGGAAGGAGTCATTAACGGGGGCGTCATGGATGCCATCGTCTCAGTCACACAGGATAAACCGGCCACGATCGCCGTGGCCGGACCTCACATGCAGTATGAAATATTTTCCGCCTTTGCAGACAAACTGTTCCCACAGTTTAAGATTACAGAAGTGCCTGTCACTCCGTCATTTCCGTTTGCGGTAGAGGGATTTTTGAGTCTTATGGAGCAATAAAAGGTGATGGAACATTCTGCTATATCAGCTGACGGGGAAAGAAAGGAAAACCGCACTGGATTTCTCAAATCCAGTGCGGTTTTCCTGCATAAAATATTTTATTCCTGTTCTACCCATCGTCTTAAACAGTTATAATACGCGCCCCTTCTTTCCTCAGCAGAATCTTTTCCGTTTCCTTAAACTCATGGTCTGTAATCACTCCCGTATAATCCGACAGTTTATTAATAAAATTCATCCCCTGCCGGTTGAATTTGGAATCATCGACCACCAGAAAGGACTGCTGGCACTGATGAGTCAGCTGGCGTTTTAAGAAAGCCTTATCGATGGTCGGCGTCAGAACGTGAAATTCCTCATTGATCGCGGCCGCGCCGAAAAATCCCATATCAAACCGGAAATTTTCCATCATCTGTGTCGCATAATAGCCGACGGCGCTTCCCGTCGATTTCTGAATATAGCCGCCGCAGATAAACAGCTCCACCCGGCTGTTCTTTAAAAGCAGGGCAACCTCCAGATCATTGGTAACAACCGTCATATTCTCATATTCCATGATATGCTTTGCAATCTCATACGTAGTAGTTCCCGCATCCAGGAAAATCGTCGTCCCGCCGCGGACAAACTCTGCCGCTTTCCGGGCAATCATCTCCTTCTGGGTATGGTTGCTGACGCTTTTTACCGCGTAGTTTACCTCTGTCTTATTGACAGCACCGCCATGGCACCGCTCAATCAGCCCATCCTTCTGAAGTTTCTCCAAGTCTCTCCGGATCGTCATGGGGCTGACATCCAGCTTCCTCGCCAGTTCGTCCACCTGTACGCTGCCGTTATCCTGTATCATCCCTAAAATCTTCAACTGCCTTTCGGCCATTAACATCATAACTATGCCTCCTCATCACGACAAGCCTTCCCTGCTAAATAAAAAGGCCCGCACCGGAATACCCGGCAGCGGAGCCTTTTTATCTGCACATGAATCCCATGTGTCTATCATATATGATTACAGGAAAATACTCAATATCAAAACTTCAACAAATCCTACCGCCCATGCAATGGTCGATGTGATGGAATACGTCATAATCTGGTCTTTTACTTCGCCTACTCCCAGTGTTCGGTTCACAACCCAGAAATAGCTGTCGTTGAAATAGCTGAAGAATAAAGAGCCCACGCAGCATGCCAGTGCGCCTAAGATCGGATTAACGCCGGCCGCAATGATAATCGGTGCGGAGATACTGGCCGCCGTCGTCATGGCTACTGTACCGGATCCCTGAATAAATCTCATTGCCGTGGAGATGATGAATGGAAGAACAACGATCGGAACCGCCGTTCCTGCCAGGCCTTCTGCCATATATGTACCGAGGCCGCTGTCTTTGATAATCTGGCCCAGGGCACCGCCGCCGCCAGTTACCAGCATGATGATGCCTGCGGAGGCCATTCCTCTTTCCATTTCCTTAATGGCTTCTTCTCTGGTTAAGTTTCTTCCAAGCGTAACAATCGCCACTACGAGTCCCAAGCCTACCGCTACGATCGGAGATCCAAGGAACTGGAATATCTCCATAAAACCGGTGGTAAGGCCAAGTGCACTGGATACCGTGCTGATCAGAATCAGAATGATTGGCAGTACCAGGGGTGCAAATGACTCAAGTGTGGAAGGAAGACCGCTGAAATCCGTTGTAAAATCTATAGAATAGTCCGGCTCCTGATAGGGAAGGCGGTCAAAGCCTTCGTCGTCGTTAGGAATCTGATAGATCTTTTTTCCAACCCATCTTGCGTAAATGGTACAGGCAATCGCCATCGGAATCGCAATCACGATACCAAACAGGAGGAATTTTCCCACATCGACTCCGAAAATACCGCAGACGCCCAACGGCCCCGGTGTCGGAGGTACCAGCGTATGGGTGATAACGAGACCTGCCGCCAGTGCGACTCCCAGTGAAATCACTGATTTTTTTGTTACCTTTGAGATTGCCTTTGCAATCGGGGCAAGAATAACGAAACCGGAATCACAGAAGATCGGGATCGATACAAGGAATCCGGTAATGCCAAGCGCCTCTTCCTCTCTTCCCTTTCCAAACAGCTTTAAAAAGGTCTGAGCCATTCGTTTCGCGGCGCCGGTCCGTTCAAATATCTGCCCCATCATGACACCGAAGCCGATAATAATACCGATACTTCCCAGCGTACCGCCAAATCCGGTTGTAATAGAATTGATAATGCCGAGTGTCTTGCCATTTTCCAGTGTTACATTTACCATCGGCATACCGCCCACCAGTCCGATGATAACCGCACTCATAATCAGTGCGAGAAATGCGTGGATCTTCGTCTTTAAGACCAGAACCACCAGTACGATAATACCGATCAACAGACCGATCAGCATCCTTTGCCCACTAAGTCCACCTACCATAAAATAAACCCTCCTTTAAAATAAATTAACTTTCTATTTCCATGCCCCCCGGACACGAAATACTGCTTTACTGCCGTCTCACAGCTTTCTGACCCTATTATTTCGTGAAATTCGGCGAATATTTTGCTGCCAGTAAGATTGCCTCGATCATACTGACGGCGCTTACTTTGCCTGTACCTGCGATGTCAAATGCAGTTCCATGGTCGACGGAAGTTCTGAGGATCGGCATTCCGTTTGTGATGGCAATCGTCCTGTCAAAATCCAGTGTCTTTGTCGCAATATGGCCCTGATCGTGATAGAGGGAAAGTACACTGTTGAAGCGTCCCTGTGCCGCCTGATGGAAGACGGAATCGGCACCGATCGGTCCCGTTACCGGGTAGCCTTCCGCCTGCAGTTCCTCTATGGCCGGCATAATTTCCCGTACCTCCTCATCACCGAACAGACCATGCTCGCCGCAGTGCGGGTTTAATCCGGCAATTGCCATGGTGCCTCCGGTTACGCCCAGCTTCTCGAGGGCTTCCAAACAGCGTTTTACGTAATCCTTAATTCTCTCCTTCGTGATCATATCGAGCATCTGACGCAGGGACACGTGTCTCGTTAAGAAGAATACGCGCATTCCATTGGTTTCGAACATGGTAAGAGGATCTTCCGTCCCTGTCAGCGCCCCGAAGATCTCGGTATGGCCGATAAAATGAATATCGCCTGCCTTTAACGCCTCTTTGTTGATCGGGGTGGTGGCCACCGCGTCCGCTTTCCCCTCATTGGCAAGACGAATGCTTTCAGCGATATACTCGTAAGCCGCTTTTCCGCACATTCCGCTCACTTTTCCGAATTCAAAGTGATCCATGTCGATATTGTCCAGGTCAATCAGATTTAAGATTCCCGGCTCATAGATCCCTTCTTCCGGTTCCTTCACCACGTTTACCTTTAACTCAGCTCCTGTAATCCTGACAGCCTGTTCCATGATTTTTTTGTCTCCGACAATAATGCATCTGGCTGCCTCCGTGACCTTGCTGTCCGCCAGGGCCATTGCCGTGATTTCCGGTCCGACACCCGCCGGATCTCCGATAGGAATTGCGATTAATGGTTTGTTCATAATTATTTCCTCCATTCTCTTTTTATGTTACATGTATAATTTTTCTTTCAGATATGTGATACAGCGATTGGCCGCGTCGCTTTCGCCCACCATTCCGCCCTTTGTGATGATATGCACGCCTTCGAAGTCTCCCTTTAGGAACTGGCCGTACGCCGCCAGCGGAAGGACTTCATCCAGAAGACATAAACCTGCTGTCTGGAATCTCCGGCATACAGAAACGGTGATATCTCCTCCGCTGCTGTATATCCCCTTAAATCCCTGGTGTGCAGTGAATACCCGGTGCGCAATCTCGGCAAAGGAATCGTTGATCGTTCCCGTCATATCATCCACACCGCCGGGGAAACGATCCTCATACTGTTTAAAATCAATCCTGTTTTCCGGATAAATGCCGTCGCCCGTCACAGTCAAAATATCATAAGCCCGGCTGGCCTCCAGCACCTCTTCCGTGATGCGGGTAATTTCCGCTTCCCGCTCCTCCCCGCTCTCCAGAAAACGTCTGGTGGCTGCAAATATATTATACGCAGTTCTCTGGGCCAGCCACAGTTCTTCCATCTGCTGCCTTGTCACCGGATTTACGCTGCCCACAACCGCCAAAATCTTCTTTTTCTCCTTCTTATCGGCCGGGACGATCAGCTTTCTCGCTATGGTGGCCGTGAAGACTCCCGGGTCCACAGCTACAAATTTCAGCTGGCTCGTGATCACGGCATCCGCTATCAGGTCTAAATCCTCCTGAGTCACACAGTCTGCCACGATGATCCTGCATCCGCCAGATACCAGTTCATTCATGCGGTCGGCCAGATAATGCTTCCCGTTCATCATGTCGTTCATCATGATGCTTCCAACGGGATACTTGCTCTGCTGTTCAAAGATCTGCCTCACGTCCGATACGGTAACCGGCGTCTTGGGATCCAGCGCCACCTCGGTCTTATGAAGGGGAAGCCCCTTAACCAGCATATAGCCCCCGATTACGATTCTTCCCGATGCCGGGAAACAGGGCGCCGCGATGGCTATGTAATCGTCTCCCAGCGCATCTAATATGGCGTCTGTCTCGCTTCCCACATTTCCCCGCATGGTACTGTCAATCCGCTTTGCATAGACCTTTACTCCGTCTTCCTTTAAGAGATTCGTCACATTGTAAACCCGGTTGTAGGCCAGGGAACTGCTCACTCCCCGGCTGTCCGTCGGATACATGACACAGTCGCAGCTGTCAAACAGAGACAGCTCCAGACGCTCGGAATTCATCACCGTATACGTCTGATAATTCATCTTTTTTAAAAGTACCCCCGTCGCATTTGCCCCCGTTAAATCATCTGCAACTACTATACACTGAGGCATATTATGTTCCCCCTTTTCTTTTACCGCTTTCCATATCGTTCCTATATCGTGTATGTTCGTTTGTGTTATATTATATGTTCGTTCTAGTTCGTATACTACATCAATCTGTTGGATTTGTCAAGATTATTTTTGTTTTTTTCTGTTTATTTTTCATTTTTAACTAGGAACCAGATGTTTGTTTATGTTCGATTAAAGAAACAGGCTATTTTATTCTCCGGCACCCATACGAAAAATTTTTTACATTTTTTTGAAAATTAATATTGACATTTTCGATTTCATCTCATATACTGTAGCAAAGCAAAGCGATAAACCGATGAGCAGGAGTAAGTAAGATTTTTCTATCATGCGCAGAGAGCTTCCGGCTGGTGTAAGGAAGCGTTGGTAATAAATCTGAATGGACTTGCGAGGGCGGCTTGAAACCGGTATTCCGTATAAGCGGTCCTGTCTGAGAAGGCAGGGAAGGCGTATACTGGCCGGAAGTAGATACCGACGGGTTTCCTATCCGTTACCAAGGGGAGGCACATGTTAGTGTGTTACAGAGCGGATGAATTTTTTTATTCATCAATCAGGGTGGTACCGCAGAAGAGAAATTATAGAGCTCCTGTCCCTCTTTATCCATAGTTTATGGGTAAGAGGGACAGGAGCTTTTTTGCTGTCACAGGAAAGTACCGCCAATAACGATCATTCACGAAAGGAGCGTTTACCAGTTATGAAACTCACACCAGACTGTACAGAAATTGAAGCACTCGCAGCAAAGTATCCCATCATTCCGGTATGCAGGGAAGTGTTCGCCGATATTGTAACGCCGATCACACTGCTGAGGAAAATCGCAGGTTTAAGCAGCCGCTACTGCCTGCTGGAAAGTATTGAGGGCGGTGAAAACTGGGGACGCTACTCGTTCCTCGGATATGATCCCATTCTCCGGGTTACCTGTAAAGACCGCGTGGTAACGATCCGCCGGAAACCAGCCGGCCCGGCCGAAAAAATCATAGAAACAGACCGGCCCTTCGACATACTCAGAGATATTTTAAAGGAATACCGCTCTCCAAAACTTAAGGGAATGCCCCCGTTTACAGGCGGTTTCATCGGATACTTCGCCTATGGCATGATTGGTTATGCCGAGCCGACGCTCAACATCAAAAAGGGAGAGTGCAGCGATTTCGACTTAATGCTGTTCGACACGGTGATCGCCTACGATCATTTAAAACAGAAGATCGATATCGTGGTCAACATGAAGACCGGGCAACGGGCGGAATGCATGGCAAATTACGGGGCCGCCTGCGCCAGACTGGAGAGCATCGCTCAGATGATCGCAAACCCTGCACCTCTGGAAAAATCGGTGGCGGACGACAAACCGGAATTCACCTGCAACATCTCCAAAGAAACGTACTGCAGGATGGTGGAAAAGGCGAAAGAATACATTGTGGACGGAGATATCTTCCAGGCGGTCATTTCCAGACAGTTTTCCAGCGAGTACCACGGAAGCCTGCAAAACGCCTACCGGGTTCTACGAACCACCAATCCTTCTCCCTACATGGTTTACCTGCGTATGGACGATATGGAGATCATGAGCACCTCACCGGAGACCCTGGTTCGTTTGAAGGACGGACGGCTCACCACATTTCCGGTAGCCGGGTCCAGACCCAGAGGCGCAGCGCCAGAGGAAGACGACAGACTGGAAAAGGAGCTTCTGGCCGATGAAAAAGAGCTGGCCGAACACAACATGCTGGTCGACCTGGGACGAAACGATCTGGGAAAAATCTCAAAGTTCTCCACCGTGGAGGTCACCGGATACCAGATGATCCACAAATATTCCCGCATTATGCACATCTGCTCCCAGGTGGAGGGGGATATCTTAAATGGCTGCGATGCGTTTTCCGCCATTGAAGCGGTTCTCCCGGCAGGCACCTTATCCGGTGCGCCGAAGATCCGGGCGTGTGAAATCATCGAAGAGCTGGAACCGGTGCCGAGGGGCATCTACGGCGGAGCGCTGGGATACATCGATTTCACCGGCAACATGGATACCTGTATTGCGATCCGAATGGCAGTAAAAACCAATGGAAAGGTCTATGTTCAGGCTGGCGGCGGCATTGTGGCCGACAGCGTTCCGGAAAAAGAATATGAGGAATCAGCCAACAAGGCGAAAGCCGTAATTCACGCCATCGAGGCGGCAAGCGAGGTGAATGACTGATGATATTACTGATCGATAACTATGACAGCTTTTCTTACAATCTGGTCCAGCTTTTCGGCACGCTCTGTCTGGAGAACAGAATAAGTCTTACCCCCTCTCGTCCGGGGGAATCTGCCGGATCCGAGGCGGCCGGGCTGGAACCGGATATCAGGGTGATCCGAAACGACGCGATGACCACAGAAGATATCCGGAACCTTCATCCGGACCACATCATCCTCTCTCCCGGACCCGGATATCCAAAAGATGCCGGTGTCTGTGAGGATGTGGTCCGCCAGATGAAGGGAGAGGTTCCGATCCTGGGCGTGTGTCTCGGTCATCAGGGCATCTGTGAGGTATTCGGAGCCGAGATCGTTCATGCGGCTAAGCTGATGCACGGCAAGCAGAGCACCATCACCATTGACAACAGCGATCCCATTTTCCAGGATCTTCCGAAAAGGATTCCGGCGGCCAGATACCACTCTCTCATCGCCAGACGCAGTTCTCTCCCTGATTCTTTAAAAGTAATCGGTGAGGATGATATGGGAGAAATCATGGCGGTCCGCCATACCAATTATCCGGTCTACGGTCTCCAGTTTCATCCGGAATCGATACTGACTCCGGACGGCATGACGATACTCAGGAATTTTCTCAACATATAACAGGCAAACAGAAACGAACAGCATTCATTCTTATAAATGGAGGTAACAGACTATGATACAGCAGGCAATTCACGATGTAATTGAAGGACAGGATTTAAGCTTTGAAGCGGCAAAAGAGGTGATGAACGAAATCATGAGCGGCGAGACGACTCCCGCACAGATGGCTGCATTTTTAACAGGACTCCGGATGAAAGGAGAGACCATCGATGAAATCACGGCATGTGCGACGGTCATGAGAGAAAAAGGACTTAAGCTGGAACCGGATTTCGCAGTAATCGATATTGTAGGCACCGGCGGCGACGAGGCCGGCACCTTTAACATTTCCACCACCAGTGCATTCGTGGTAGCGGCAGGCGGGGTTCCGGTGGCAAAGCACGGAAACCGCAGCGTCTCCAGCAAGAGCGGGGCGGCCGATGTACTGGAAAACCTGGGCGTAAACTTAAAGCTTACGGTGGAACAGTCAGAACAGATTTTAAAAGACACGGGCATGTGCTTCATGTTCGCACAGTCCTACCACTCTTCCATGAAATATGCAGGGCCGGTCCGCAAGGAACTGGGAGTCCGCACCATTTTCAACATTCTGGGGCCTCTGGCCAATCCGGCCGGAGCCACCATGCAGCTTTTGGGCGTCTATGATGAGAAGCTGGTGGAGCCGCTGGCAAAAGTGCTCAGCAATCTGGGTGTCAACCGGGGACTGGTGGTCTGCGGCAACGACGGACTGGATGAAGCTACCGTCACCGGACCGACCCATGTGTGCGAAATCCGTTTCGGAGAGCTGACCATGTACGAAATCACCCCGGAACAGTTCGGTTTCTCCCGCTGTGACTTATCAGAACTGGTAGGCGGAAATCCAGAAGAAAACGCCCGGATTACCAGGGATATCTTAACCGGAAAGCTCACCGGACCCAAGCGCGATATCGTGGTATTCAACTCCGCCTTAAGCCTCTATCTCGGAATTGACGACTGCACCATCGAAGACTGCATTGTTCTGGCAAACGATTTAATCGATTCCGGAAAGGCGGCCGCCAAGCTGGAGGAATTTGCAAAAGCAACAAACCAATACAACATTCCGTCTGCTGCCGGCGAAACCGGAAAGTCCCCCTCCCAGCCGTTTGGTGGAATGTAACAGGAGGCCGCCATGATTTTAGATACACTGGCTGCTTCCACCAGGAAACGGGTGGAGGCTGCAAAAGAAAAAATCCCCCTGGGGACCATGATGAACCTGGCCTCCCAGGCGTCAGAAGCCCGGCAAAATGGTGCGAAGGAAAGCGTGTTTTCCTTTGAAAAGGCGTTAAAGGAGCCGGGAATGTCCTTCATCTGCGAGGTAAAGAAGGCATCCCCTTCCAAAGGCCTGATCGCCCCGGATTTCCCCTATGTCGATATCGCCAGGGATTACGAGGCCGCCGGAGCCGCCGCCATCTCCGTTCTCACCGAACCCGAATATTTTCTGGGCAGCAGCGACTATCTGAGGGAAATCCGAGGGCACGTCTCTGTGCCCCTGCTTCGCAAGGATTTTACCATTGATCCCTACCAGATTTTCGAGGCAAAGGTCATCGGGGCTTCCGCAGTCCTGTTGATCTGCGCCCTCCTCGACACAGAGACGCTTCGCACCGGAATTCATTTGTGCGACAGCCTGGGAATGAGCGCACTGGTCGAAGCACACGATGAAGAGGAGATCAAATCCGCACTCCGGGCAGGCGCCCGGATCATCGGCGTCAACAACCGGAATTTAAAGACCTTTGAGGTGGATTTCTCCAACTCCATCCGCTTAAGGAACCTTGTGCCGGAAGGCGTACTCTTTATAGCGGAGAGCGGAGTAAAATCAGCGGAGGATATCCGGCTTCTCCATAACGCCGGGGTGGATGGCGTACTGATCGGTGAAACGCTGATGCGTTCCGGCAGCAAGAAGCTCATTCTTGATTCCTGGAAACAGGCGTGTGAGTAATGTAAGAAATGCAGAAGGAGTCTGAATGATGAAGATAAAGATTTGCGGCCTGACACGGCCGGAAGATATCGCGGCCGTAAATGAGTACCGGCCCGACTACATCGGTTTCGTCTTTGCGCCCAGCAGGCGGAACGTGAGCGAGATGAGGGCCGCCGGGCTGAAAAAGCTCCTGTCGCCGGAAATCATGGCTGTTGGCGTATTTGTCAACAGTCCCATAGAAGACATTGTGCGGATCGCCAGCCGGGGAATTATCGACGCAGTCCAGCTCCATGGAGATATGGATGGCTTTGAGACAGCACGGTATGCAGAGAATTTAAAGAAGGCGCTGGCCGCGACAGGGCTGGCCGCTTCCGTTCCCCTCATCCGGGCAGTGCGCGTAAAGGACAGAGACGATATCCAAAGGGCCGTAAGTTATCCGGCCGAATATCTGCTGTTTGATACCTTTGTCAAGGATCAGTACGGCGGAAGTGGGGTCCGTTTCGACTGGTCTTTAATTCCCCACATCGAAAAGCCGTGGTTTCTGGCCGGCGGACTCTCTGCCGCCACCATAAAAGAAGCATTGAAAACAGAGGCCTGCTGCCTCGACTTAAGCAGCGCAGCCGAAACTGGCGGACGGAAAGACCCGAAAAAAATCCAGGAAATCATACAAACAGTAAGGAGTGCTTAATCATGTCAAAAGGAAGATTTGGACAGCACGGAGGACAATTTATCCCCGAAACGCTGATGAATGCAGTAAATGAGCTGGAGACAGCCTATGAAAAATACATCCACGACGAGTCATTTCTCGCCGAACTCGATGAGTTAAACCGCACCTATACGGGAAGACCGTCTCTTCTCTACTATGCTGCAAAGATGACCGAAGATCTGGGCGGCGCAAAAATCTATTTAAAAAGAGAAGATCTAAACCACACCGGTTCCCACAAGATCAACAATGCGCTGGGGCAGACGCTCCTCGCTAAGAAAATGGGCAAGACCCGGGTCATCGCTGAAACCGGCGCAGGCCAGCACGGCGTTGCAACTGCTACCGCCGCAGCACTCTTAGGGCTGGAGTGTGAGGTCTACATGGGAAAAGAGGACACAGACCGTCAGGCCTTAAACGTGTTCCGCATGGAGCTTTTAGGCGCCAGGGTTCATCCCGTCACCAGCGGTACGCAGACCTTAAAGGATGCAGTCAACGAAACACTGCGCGAGTGGACGAACCGGGTGGAGGATACCCACTATGTACTGGGTTCCGTCATGGGCCCCCACCCGTTCCCCACGATCGTCCGCGATTTCCAGAGCATTATCGGCAGGGAAGTAAAATCCCAGCTTCTGGAGGCGGAAGGCAAACTTCCTGATATGCTGATCGCCTGTGTCGGCGGCGGCAGCAACGCCATGGGGATCTTCTATGATTTCATTGATGAACCGGGTGTGAAGCTGGTGGGATGTGAAGCCGCCGGGCACGGCATCGATACGGATAAGAATGCCGCTACCATTGCCACCGGAAGCCTGGGAATCTTCCATGGCATGAAATCCTATTTCTGTCAGGATGAATACGGCCAGATCGCTCCGGTCTACTCCATTTCCGCAGGGCTGGATTATCCGGGAATCGGGCCGGAACACGCTTCCCTGCACGACTCCGGCCGGGCTCAGTACGTTCCTGTCACCGATGCCGAAGCCGTAGACGCGTTCGAGTACTTATCCAGAATGGAGGGAATCATCCCGGCCATCGAAAGCGCCCACGCAGTGGCTTATGCCAGAAAAATCGCTCCGGCCATGGGGAAAGATCAGGTAATCGTCATCAATCTCTCCGGCCGCGGAGACAAGGACGTGGCTGCAATCGCCAGATATAAGGGGGTAGAAATCTATGAGTAGAGTAAGAGATGCATTTGCAGATGGAAAAGCATTTATCCCGTTTGTCACTGCCGGTGATCCGGAGCTTGCCGTCACGGAAGAGCTGATCGTCGCCATGGCAGAGGCAGGCGCAGATTTAATTGAAATCGGAATCCCATTCTCTGATCCGGTAGCCGAGGGTATCGTCATACAGGAGGCAGACATACGGGCGCTGGCCTCCGGCACCACCACCGATAAGATTTTCGATATGGTGAAGCGGATCCGCGAAAAAACAGAGGTCCCGCTGGCATTTATGACGTATATCAATCCGATCTTTGTCTACGGAAGTGAGAAATTCATCCGCACGGCTGCTGAAACCGGCATCGACGCGTTGATTGTCCCGGATATGCCTTTTGAAGAGAAAGGCGAGCTCCTTCCCCTCTGCCGCCAGTACGGATTAGATCTGATTTCTCTCATCGCACCCACATCGAAAGAGAGAATCCACGCCATTGCGAAGGAGGCCGAGGGCTTCGTCTACTGTGTTTCCTCCATGGGCGTTACCGGAGTCAGAACAGAGATCACCACCAACATCGGAGAGATGGTTTCCTTAGTAAAAGAGGCACAGTCCATTCCCTGCGCCATTGGCTTCGGAATCTCCACACCGGAGCAGGCAAAAAAGATGAGCGAACACGCCGACGGCGTTATTGTGGGAAGCGCAATTGTCCGAATGGTGGCTAAATATGGAAAAGACTGCGTTGAACCGGTATGTCAGTACATCAGAGAAATGAAGGCGGCTATCTCTTAAAAAGAAGACACCTTTGCTGCTTCTCTTCAGCAAAAAAGAAAGCGGAACCCATGCGGCCCGCTTTCTTTTTTGGGGATGATCATTTCTGAACCTATGGGGAAGTTCACCCCTCCTGCCTCTGCTCCAAAAGAATCCCGGCAATCTCCAGATCCGTTCTTCCAGTCTCTTCCGCCAGCAGATACAGCACTTTTTTAACGTAACCTTCCTCCAGCCCCAGCATGTCCGCAATCGCTGACGGATTAAGTCCTTTACCTGCCATATTACGGATAATCGTTACTTGTTCCGCTGCACGGCCCTCTTCTCTCCCTGCTGTACGGCCCTCTATTCTGCCCTCTTCTCTCCCCGCCTTCATCGCACCCTCCCGTGCAATTGCCAGCTGCCTCTGCTCATCATATTCATATAGAATCAAATTGCACACCTCCGCTCTGTTCTTTTTCAGAATGTCCGCCAGGATCCCCTCTTCGATACAGGAATGAACAGCCTGCTTTACCGCCTCATCAAGAGCCATGCCTCTCTTCTCATTATTCCTTATCCGGCTTACAAACACCGCGTAGTCTTTCAGCCGCCTGCAGCGGTCCATCAGCTCTTTATTATGTCCATAATTAATATTAATCATGGTCGCTCTGCATTCGAGGCAGCCCTTTTCCTCCGGATTCTGACACAAAAATGCATCCGAAAGCCGAAGTTCGATCCGATCCGGTTCCTCTTTCGTCCCATTGTAAAAGACGATATACTGCGGCATCGGCAGACGGATCAGCTTTTCTCCATAGATGTCAAATCCGTTTCTGTCAATGTATTCCCGGTAAGTGTCTGCAAAATAATTCAGACCGCGAACAGGCATATTAGGATTAAAGCTGCTCTGATGCTCATATAAATTAAGCACATCCGATACCAGAAAAGATATATCATTCTTCATTCCCAGATAAATCGCATCCGCGAGCGTGGTAATGATCAGATCATCCGGATTTGTATACTGTCTGCCGCTTACGGCGTTATACAAATCCAGCAGATCCTTTTTCTCCTGAAAGGCCAGTCGGAACAATCTGTCTTTATAGTTTCTGTTTAGTTTGATCTGCTGCATATTTCTACCTCCATTATAAATGGTTTTATCTGTAGTTGCAAGGAAAAGCACATTTTTATGTAAACTTATTTTTCACTATAGACAGACCTCCCCTCCGTAATTGCGGTTTTAATTGACTGAGAAATTGTGGCTGAAACGCCGTGATGATTCTTCATGGTGAATTCACATAAAGAAACGCCTGATATCCAGCCGCTGTGATACGGCCCGAAACAGAAAACAGATCATTGCTTCACTCTTTTATTATAGCTCTAAAAAAATAAAAAACAAGACTCGGCTCCAGGTATCCAGGATAAACTTGTAAACTTACAAAATTATAAAAAGTTGCTTTCGTCAATAACTTTAGCCGGAATTTCGGTGTTTTCGTTTCGCAGGGAGCCGGGGCCGGAGCGCTTCCCCCAGTTTCGGCGATTTTTGCAGGACGTCGGCAGCTCTTAGGTCGGAAGGATGCAAAAACAAGGGGAAAAATCTGACCTCAAAGTCAGATTTTTAGAGGACCTGAATCGAGAAGTCCTTCAGGAGTTCTCGATGAATGTCATCGGTACCCTTGTTTTTGTATCCTTCCGGCCTTAGAGATGCCCCGGCCGAAACCATGAGCCGAAACTGGGGGAAGCGCTCCGGCCCCGGCTCCCTGGCGGAACGAAAACACTGAAATCTCTCTCAGCCTCATGAGGAACCACAATTCTTAATAATTTTGTAAGTTTACAAGTTTATCCTGCCAGGTATCATAGCTGCTTTTAGAAAATATTAAGAAAATTATGCTCTGTTTTTTCCTTTCAATCTGTTATTCTCATAATACAGACAAATGGAAAAACCGGGAAAGGGGGATTTACCATGAAGCGTACTGCACTCATTACCATCCTTATGATATTCTGTCTCTCGATAACCGCCTGTGCTGCTGATCCGAATCATCCAACCAACGCCCAGTCCAGTATCTTTCATTCGCTGAACGTCACACATACGGACCGATCCATCATCGTGAAAGCGGATGCCTACGTCAACATCACCGACGCCGCATTTCTGACAATTGAAGTTTCTGATGAGGAATCCGTTTCCCTCACCTACACATTGACAAAAAATACCGGGGATATTACACTCTCCTGCCGAACTCCGGAAGACGAGACGATTCTCCTTGCGGATACCGAAGACAAGACTTACGGAGAGGAAACGGTCACTTTGAAGCCGGGCACTACCACTTTTTTCCTTGCAGGTACGGACTCCTCCTTCAATGTATCTTTTTCAATCAAGGATATCGATATCTCAAAGGTTCAGGCGATTAACGGCAGTGCTCCGGAATTATAGGGAAAGATTAAGAGGAGAAAGAACCGTTTTATGTGGTCTTTCCCCTCTTTTCTTTTGACATCGAATGACCCAGCTGCTTTTTATAAACACTGTAGAGATAATGCCAGTCAGAATATCCCACCAGCTCTGCAATCTCATAGATTTTCATATCCGTGTTAATGTACAGGCTTCTGGCCTTCTCCACCCGGAGTCGGGTGACATAGTCGATGAAATTGACGCCCATAACCTCCTTGAATATTCGGCTGAAATAATTCCGGCTGATTCCCACCTGATCCGCCACCGTCTGAAGTGACAGATCCTTATCTCCCAGATGATCCCGGATATAATCCAGGGCAGCCCGCATCTCCTGTTTCAAACTGCCTGAATCCGGACCACCGGCATAGAATATCCCCGTTTCACTTTCCCTTCCATTGTCCGCAGCCTCCGTGTATCCCTGACAGCAGTCAAACAGGCTGGCAGAGCTGCGGCTGATGCCGATGGAAAACTCCAGTCCGTAATACCTGCTCAAAAAGTCTGCCGCTGTCCGGATCAGCGCTTCCAGCCGTTCATAAAACTCCTGTCTTCCATCTTCCCGTGCCTCCCAGACAATCCACACGTACTCATCAAACTTATTGCACAGAAACTGGCAGTCCTTTTCGGAATCCAGCGCCTCGGACATGACATTGCAGACAGAAGCCCGAAGCAGGGAAACATCATTTTCGAAGATTTCCGCCATGCTTTTCCGGTACCGGATCAGCCGGAATACCACGACTGCATTTTTTCCCACCGGCTCCGGAAGTCCAAACGCGGCGGCCCGCTCTTCAAACCAGGTCCTTCCGATTCCAGCCGCGCTTATGAGATCCCGAAAAAACTGTTCTCTGTCTCTGGAAAGCCTCTTTCTGTCAGATTCCGCGATCCTGCAGCTGCTCTTTTCCCGCTGTTTCTGCAACGCCTTTTTGACCACCTCGATGATATCCGGCGGAAGCATGGCAGGCTTGAACAAATAGTCAAACGTGCCCAACTTCATAGCCTGTCTCACAAGATCAAACTCATTATAGCTGCTCAGTATGATAACCTCCATAGAAAGCCCCCGCTTTCTTACCTCTGCCAGCAGTTCCAGGCCGTTCATACCAGGCATTTTGATATCCGTCATCAAAAGGTCAATCTCTTCCCTCTCTAAAATTCTCAGCGCCTCCAAGGCTCCTCTGGCACTGAAGACTTCTATACTGCTCCATTCGGCCCGAAGAATGTCTTCAATGGCTGTTCTGGAAAACATCTCGTCGTCAACAATTAATATCTTCTCCATCTGCCTCCTCCGCCTTTTGGCAAACCGGTATTTCCACCGTCACTGCAGTTCCCTCTCCCGGCTTACTTTCCAGCTCCACACCGTAGTTGTCTCCATAGTTCAACCGGATTCTGTCCTGAATATTATGGAGCCCTACACCGGTAAGCTTATCGAAGCCCTCATACAGAAATCCCTGTCCATTATCCCGAATTTGAAACTGTACCCGGTCTCCTAAAAGCCTTCCGGTTATCAGGATCCGGTTATCAATATTATCCTCTCCAAAGCCATGCTGCATGGCATTTTCCACCACCGGCTGAAGCAGCATTTTTAAGATCAGGCAATTCTCCAGCTTCGGATCGATATCAAACTTTATATGAACACTGCTACAGCACCGCCCTTCCTGGATGCACACGTAGTTTTTGATAAATTTTATTTCCTCTGGGATGAAAACGGGCATATCGATCTTTTTGCAACTGTACTCTAACATATTGACCAGGGCCACTATCATCCGCGCGATCTCCTCATTCCCCGCCCGCACCGCCATCCACTTCACGGTATTTAAGGTATTATACAGAAAATGGGAATTGATCTGGGAATTGAGAGCCGTTTGCTCCATGGTCAGCCGTTCTCTCTCTTTTACTATATTTTCATGCATCAGCTTATCCACCTCAGCCACCATGGTGTTAAAGCTTAAGGCCAGCTCAGATAAGTCTTTATCTTTCGGTGTCTCCACTTTTGTGGAAAAATCACCGCGGCTGACACGGCTCATGCTCCTTATTAAGCTGGTGACCGGTTTTACAATACCAGCTGACAGGCTTGAAGCGAGAAGAGCCGCGGACACCATACAGGCACCGACCACGGCCGCCCATACCTTACGGAACCGGTCCAGTTCCTGCTTAAGCATTCGTCCGCTGTTGATCTGAATAATCGAGAATCCGCTGTTTCCTACGCGGCGTTTGCGAATCGTGCCGCTGTCTCTTCCATAGTCCAGATGAATGGAAAAGTTTCCGTCCTCCTCCACGCCTCCGTCGACTACAGATAGAATCTGCGCCAGATTATATGCCCCCAGGGAAACGTCTGCCGCAGGAAGTCCCGCCATGGACTCCTTCGGCGCAAAGATTACCCGTCCTTCTTCATCCACGACAAACGCCATATCGCTGTCATCCATCTCCATACAGTCCATGGCCTCCCTGATCTTTTCATAGCTCAAATCAATCTGTACCAGCCCGATGACGCTGTTTCCCGTATATCGGTTTAAATACGTTACGATACTGACCACCAGAGGATCCGCTGCTCCGGGGTTCAAGTATTTGTAAGCGGCCGGATGCGTTGGTACGGTAATACTTCCGCCTGGCTGGTCTTCCCGAATCTTCGTCCAGTCATTTTCGGCATATTCACGTTTATTCCAGCCAGCATTGGACGAATAGGCGCCTCCGTCAAACGCCAGCAGATAGATGTGATCGATGGAATTATTGGCAATCCGGATGTTCGACAGCGTGCCGTTTATATTGCGCATCAGGTTTAAGCGCTCATAGGCATTCATCTCTGTATAGCCGGAAAACAGGTCGGAGGTAACAGAAAGTCCCAGAACCTGGTTCAGCACCACCTCACTCTGCTTGACGATATCCTGCATCTTCGCCTCCATCAGCCTCAAGGTGTTCTCCTGATACGTCCAGGTCTTATCCTGGTAGAAGTCCTTCACATTCCTGTAGTAAACTACCGCCAGTATCAGCCCCGGAATCAGCGACATCAGTACCATGGCAAGCGTAAATCTCACCTTCAGCGAACTCCTGTTTCCCTTCTCTCTCATCCTTATCCCCCGTTGTTAAAACCAAAATATCCTTTCGTTAGTGCGATATTCCGAAAGCTCCATACAGAATACTTCCGGCTTCATCCTGTATTCCTTCTCTATTAATCCCTGAATCTTATCATAATCTCGTTCCCCGCCATATCTGTCCGATGTGGAGATTCCCACCAGTCTCCCCCTCTTCATCTCCAGAATACAGTTAAAATACAGCGTCCTGTTGTCCGTAATCCACAACAGATATACATGATCTCCATCTTTATCCCCCAAAAGCCGTCTCAACGATTCAAAATACCATCGCTCGCCCGTTTCCTTTCTCCGCACTACAGTCATTCCAGCCGTATGCCCGAAGATACCATAGATTTTAGATATTGCCTCGTCAATATCGAGACGATACAGCTCCGCTTTCTGGCTTTCTGCGTAACACTGCCGCAGACCCTCCAGCGTATAAATCCTGATTTCCATAATATCATAAAAATCCCGAAAAATCCGCTCCGTATTTAATTCTTCTCCTTCCATATACTGGGAAAGATCGAGAAACGGGCAGCCAGCTTCACTCTCATACACTGCGGCTGTCCCCCTGCTGCACTTAACAGCCCGGTACAAACCGGAAGACAGCCTTCTGACATGCAGGACCTGTCCTTGCCCGGATAATGGCTGAAGGATTTCTCCCAGATGAGTCCAGAGCTCCGGATCCAAATATTCCACTTTTAAACCACTGTCTATCATACATTCTCCTCCACATACAAAATAGCCACAGTATAAGCGGGGATCTGTACAGTTATGCCGTTTTTCTCCATGTTTATTTTCACAGGCCCCTGCAGCACTGAAAAGCGGCGCCTTTCCGCACTGGCATTCAACGCCCCCGCCGTCTGCAGCGGTGATTTCGAACCTCGCGGCAGTCGCCAAATGGATTCGCTAATGTGTTCATTTGGCTCGTCGCCAACGGAAATAAATGCCGTTTTCTCTTTTCCGGAAAGATTGGCTGTATAAAACAGATGATCTCTGCTATTCTCTCTCCGGTGAACGGCCAGCTCGATCTCCGGATCCCCACAGCCGTATTCTCTGCTCCGCCTTAAATGCTCCCAGAAACCGGCACCGATCTCTCCCGGCTCTTTTGCAAACAGAATTCCGGAGTCCTCCCCCTCTTCCACCATGTGTTTCAGTATTTCACAGGCTTTTAAGGTTCTGTCGCACCTGGGAATGACCGGCCCCAGAATTACCTTCTTTCCCGGCATACCGGCAAAATCCGCCAGGCGCTTTTGCGTCTTCGCATCCATGATATCCCCCGATGCCGCCGCAATCACATCGTATTGGAGCCATCTGCCATAATCCAGATATTCATCAGAGTAATCATAGATTTCATGTTCTTCGTCGAAGCGCTTCGCCAGTCCTTTTACCCATGCATCATCCCAGTAATTTAATTCCCTGTCCAGATAATATTCCGGTTCCCCCTCCGGCAGAAACAACGCCGCTGGAATATCCGGCCCCTTGATAAAACAATTTGACGAGAATGTATTACAATCCATCACGGAATGGAGAGCCTTCAGCCTCCCCATATCGTAATTTTTTAAAATCAGCACGCGGGGAGAGCGGTTAAAATGATATATTTCATGATCTTTCAACATTCTCAGCAGATCCGAGAACATCTCGTAATACGGCTTCCTGATTCTTCCGTCGTTAGTCACAGGACAGCCAGTCCACCGGTCCCGCTCCGCCAGCATATAAAAATTCACACCCTTTAAACCATTCATCACAGAATACAGGTATCCGAACCGCTCTTCCTCTGCGGTCAGAAGCACTTCCCGGTCAAACCAGGAGCCGGAACCAAATTCCGGCACGAACGGAAAACGGCTGCTGCCGGCCAGATACCGAATTCTCTCCTTCAGCATGGCCGCATCTCCCGGCTCCGGATAGGCATCGATCCCAGCCACCATAAGGCCTGGTATCTCCTCATCTCTCTGAACCGAGACAGGCGTATAGTTCTGATATGCGCAGTTATGGAAAATCGGTACCGGAAGCTCCAGGCGGTTTATGATGTCCACCAGCCGCCCCAGAGCAGCGAGAATCTGATACTCCTTAAATTCTACCCAGTCCAGATAATAGCAGAGCGACGAAAAATCGCCTTCTTCAAAGCCGCAGGGCGGTTCTGTTTCCTGAAATCCGCTGTAATTTCTGTGATACCTCTCGTTCATGGCCGCCACGGTACCGTATCTCTCCACCAGGAATTTACGATACTGTGCCTTCGAGCAGTCCGAGTAATCCATAATATACGGCCTGTCCCGGAAGAAGTTGCACGTCTCATTATCCGCCTGGATCAGGCAGATACAGCCGCTGCCGCCGCAGTGCCGCTGCAGAATCGGCTTCAGTTTCTGAAAATAAATCTCTGTCTTCTCATACAGCTTGTCACTCGCATAGGAAGGAATAGGAAAGGGACCTGTGGCATAGGGATACAAAACCGTGGTTCCCCATGGATTTTTCGCCTGAATCTCCTCATCCATCAGAATCCACTCCGGATATCCGAAACCGGTCATCTCTGCATTGATATGAGGCCCTGGGCGAACGATGACGGCCAGGTTCATTTCCTCGCAGAGGGTCAAAAACAGGTCCAGATCTTTCTCTTCCTCAATCTCTCCAAAATCATACTTTCCTTCCTCATATTCATGAACCGACCAGGGAATATACGTTTCCACGATCTCAAAACCCATGCCCCTGATCTGTGACAGAACAAGCCGCCAGTCCTTCTTCTTCGTCCTCCAGTAATGTATCGAGCCACTGTACAGAGGCCTTTCCACTCCGTTTATCCGGATTCCGTCATGTGTGAATTTCACCATGTTATTTCCTCCTCCGGCGCTTCCTTTCCGGACGCGCCTAACCCTTGACTGCTCCCGCCGTCATACCCGCTATCACCTGTTTCTGGAACAGCAGATACATAAAGACTACCGGAACGATCGAGATGACGAAACCGGCGCAGAGGAGACCGTACTGTGTCACGTAAGATCCCTTCAACGCGGAGATTGTCATGGAAAGTGTCTTTCTGGCAGGTGTTGAGATCAGCACCAGCCCCAGAAGCAGATCGTTCCAGCAGTTTAAAAATGTGATGGTAGCCACCGTGGCGATTCCCGGTTTCGCTACCGGAAACACAATGTGAAAGAAGATTCCCGCCCGACCGCACCCGTCGATCGTAGCCGCCTCATCCAGCTCCCTGGGGATCCCCTCCATGAACCCGTTCATAATAAACATGGCAAAAGAGATGTTCACCGCCGTGTATACGATCATCAGGCCGGACAGATGGTCGATCAGATGAAGCCTTTTAAAGATCAGTACGGACGGAATCAAAAGCGCATGCGCCGGAATCATGATTCCCAGAGAAAAATACACGGACAGCAGTCTGCTCTTTGTAACCCTTGTGAGAATATAGCTGGCCATGGACGTAATTACGGTAAGCACCGCCAGCGTTATCAGGCAGACGAGAATACTGTTTGCAAAACTCCGGCCGACTCTGGCTCCTTTCCACGCCTCCGCGTAGTTTGACCACACCGCCGTCTTCGGAAGCCCGAAGGAATTGCTGTAAATCTCATTGTTATCCTTGAGCGAGGAAAAGACCACCCATATAAAAGGGTAAAGCGCTGCCACCGCCGATATGCTCATGATGGCATAGCACAAAACAGCGGTAACCCTGTATTTCAGAGATCGTTTCAAAAATCGTTCCACAAGCCTCACCCCTTCTTTCTGTCTGCAAACCAGTTAAACAGTATGGTAACCGTTAAGGACACCGTCACAATGGTAATCGTCACCGCGCTTCCGAGGCCAAAATCAGAATTCACAAAGGCCGATTTATACATGAATACCCCCAGATATGCGGAGCGCACTCCCGGCCCGCCTCCGGTCATGATCCAGGAATGATCGAATGCCTTCAACGATCCGGTCAGACACAGGATGATGCAGATATTCATAAATCCGGTGATCTGCGGCAGGATGACGTGGAAGAATGACTGTAATTTTCCGGCTCCGTCGATCTGCGCGCTCTCGATTAAATCCTCCGGTACCGATTGAAGTGCTCCTAAAAATATGGTTACATAAAGGCCTATGTACTGCCATACCTGCGGCGCCATCACCGCATATAACAGTGTACGCGGATTGGACAGCCAGTTCGTCGCAAATCTCCCCAGACCGACCGCAGTCAGGATTTTATTGAAAATACCGATTTCGCTGTTATAAAACAGGGAAAACATCAAACCGATGGCAACCGGTGCGATAACCACCGGAAGAAAATAGATGGTGCGGAAGATCTTCATCCCCTTCGTCCAGCTGTATAAGAGGTAAGCCAGAAGAATTCCTGCTCCGATCTGGATGATGAGAGAGATCACAGTAAGCTTTACCGTGTTGGAAAATGTGAGCCAGTAGTCGCTGTCCGCCGCAAGCTCCCTGTAATTGGCAAGTCCTGCAAAGACCTTCGCAGAAACGCCGTTCCAGGTCGTCAGACTGTACCAGAATGTGAGAATCAGCGGCAGGAACAGAAAGACCGTGTAGATTAAAAATGCCGGTGCCAGGAACATCACAGTAACCGGCAGATTATGATATTTTTTCAAGTATTTTCTTTTCATGCAATCACCTTAAAACGGGGCCGTTCCTTTCGTCCCGGAACAGCCCCATTATTTCCCCGTTTATTTATTATTCTTGTCCAAAACCGCCTGTACTTTGTCAATCAGCTCCTGCGGCGTCAGCGCTTTGATAAAGAACTCATCTAAGCTGGAATCCATCATATTAACGGCATCCTGATCGGGCATGGTTGTATAGTGGACGGAAATCAGCTTTTTATCCTGGGCATATTTCATCATTTTCTTAAAGATAAGCTTCTGGCTGTCCATGTCAATTTCAATATTCTTTGCCGGAATCATGCCGCTCTTCGTCAGTTCTGCGGATAATTCATCAGAAGCCAGGAAATCGCAGAGCTTCACCATGGCATCATGCTTTGCCGCATCCTCAAAGGAAGCCTTATTAATTTCAAATCCGTATACCGTAAATCCGGTCATGATACCGGCCGGATCGATATCCGCGTCAGGGAGCATGGGCAAGGGTACGATCTCACTGGCTTCCTGAATCTCTTCCGGTATGGACTCAAACATCCATGGATACGTATAGGTCATAGCTGCCTTCCTGTCGGTATAAAGCTGAAGGCTCGCAGCCCATCCCCCATTTGCCACCGTATCCGCAGGAAACATCTTCTGATCGATCATATCCTTTATATTGTTCGCTACCTTAAGCGCATTCCCGGTATTGAAGGTCCTGGTCGCGGCCAGCTCCTCCAGCTCCTTTGCCGCCCCGTCATACTGGCCGTACAGTTCACTGAAAAAGAATTCAGATGGTGTTCCGCCGTTGCTGCCGATCGCGATTGGGATTATGCCCTTTTCGTTAAAAGTTTTTGCTGTCTTTAAAAGCTCCTCATAAGTCTTTGGAATGTCCAGACCGTTCTCTTCAAACAGCTGTTTATTAGCCAGGAAAATCCCCCTGGTAGATTCAATCGGGATTCCGTAGGTCTTTCCGTCGGAAGCCGTATAATATCCGAAGGAGGTCGGTTCAAATCCGTCTCTCTTTACATGATCCGACGCGTTAAAGTACTCTTCCACATCGAGCAGCAGTCCCGCTTCCACCATATCGGTCATCATCGCACCGCCCCAATAGGTAAACACATCCGGCAGATCACCGGAAGCTGTCTGTGTCTTAATCTTTGTCTTATAGTCTTCTGTGCTGTAAGTCTCCAGAGTAATATCCATCGTATCGGCATTCACTTCCTGAAATTCCTGAAACTTCGGATAGAAATAGTGATACTTGGAGTCCCCCTCACCCCAGTTTGTTGCAAGAACCAGTGATACCTTCTTCTTTGGCGCGGCACTCTCTTTCCCCGCTTCCGAAGCCTGTTCCTTTCCTGTTTCTCCGGTCTGCGCCTCCTTTGTATCCTGAACCGCCGTCTCCTGGACCTTTGTTTCCTGAGTCTTTCCACCGCAGGCTGTTAGGCCCGCGCACATTGTTCCGGCAAGAATCAGGGCTGCCGCTTTACAGATACTTTTCCTCATAGTATAAGTCCTCCTCCTTATAGTAGCATCATTCTATTTGAACCTGCGCAGGTATTTCTGATGGTTTTATTATAGGGGAATAGAGGGCGGAAATAAATAGGAATAAATTATGGGAAATGTTATAAATTATTACACTATTTACATAAATAATATTATAGCCGCAGAAGAATCCCTGGCCGAATTTCTTCGAGCCAGGGATTCTTTCTCCATTATTGATCACAGCCTTCTCTCAGCAGGTTCCTCTTTCAGGCAAAACCAAATCGCAGATACAGTTCCTCCGGAGCATCGTTGAGCCTCATAAGCCGAACCATGCTCTGCTCCATTTTTCCCACTATTTCTTCCGATACAATCGGATGCTTCTGCCCCGGATCATTCCATAAATCAAACAGATAGTCTCCTTCCTCAATACACCGGATCGCCTTATCCGCATCAATCTGCATAACAGGACAATTTTTTGTAAAGGAAAAGGCTTCATGACGTTCCATAGATTCTAATTCCCTCGGTGAAAAAAAGTCCATCATATGTGTTGGCATTAATGTATACTCATGAAGGGGAATCTCTAAATTTCTCGGAGCCCTCATATATACGTATCTTCCATCCGTACAGCATATATGCGCCCCAAATATACCAAACAATCCGCATGAACGGCTGCCTTTATCTTCCCCTATAATCTGCGCTATATCCTGCCCCTGCATATCTTCGGCAGAATCGATACCGAAAAACTTCAGAATCGTAACCGGCAGATCTATGGTCTGCACAAGCGCTGTCCTGCTCGTTCCGGCAGATTCAGGGAATCTTGGATCCCAGATGAACAGCGGCGTATGGACAATCTCATCGTAGCACAGCATATAGTTCTTCGCCCAATACCCGTGCTCTCCCAACATGTATCCATGATCGGTATTGACGATAACCATCGTGTCTTCCCACAGATTCTTTTCATCCATGTAATCCAGCAGACGGCCTAACTGCTCATCACACATTGTCAGATCAGCAAAATAAGAGTAACGTACCTCCTCGATTTCATCAGGAGCTTCCGTGACCGGTCCATAATCCGGCCACTCATACTTTTTCCCTTTTATCTTCCCGGGATACATCTCTTTAAACTCCCTGCCCGCCATAAAAGGCTCATGGGGTGAAAACGACTCTATCTGTAAAAAGAAAGAATCCTTCCCTTCATTTTCTCTCAAAAATTCAAGTCCCTGGTCGAAGGTCTTCACCAATGGGTACTGGTCTTTTTCAGTCACTCTTGTCCGGTTCGCCAGGTTCTGCCTGTACAGTTCGCTGCGCAGCCCTTCTGTAAATACGGCAAAATTCGGGTCCGTATCCTCTGCGCCTCCAACCACAGGAGCCCAGGGATCGCCCTCCTGTCCCCGTATATTTTCCCATGTGGTATATTGAGTGTGATACGTTGCACCTCCGCATTCCCAATAATGGCCGTGATCGCTGACCAGATGGCTGTGGATCCCATGCTCCCGCAGAATTCCCGGCATGGAATCATCAAAAGGCTCCAGAGGTCCCCAGGACCGGTGCAAAAAATTATACCGTCCCGTGTGCAGTTCTCTCCTTGCGGGAATACAGGGCAGACTTCCGGCGTAGCTGTTCTCAAACCGCACGGTTTTCTGTGCCAATCTGAGGAAATTCGGAGTGATTGTCTCCCGACAGCCATACGGTTCAAGAAATCTGCGGTTTAAGGAATCAAACATGATCATAATTGCTTTCATACCAGTTCCCCCTTTCAGCCCTCTCGAAAAGGACGAATTACCGGTCTCTTCTCCCCTGCCCGTTCCATACAAAACAGGAGCTTCTCACGCAGCATTCTCCTTGTCGTTTCACAGTCAGGGTCTCCCACCAGATTGTATTGTTCAGCCGGATCGTGCTCTAAATCAAACAGGTACTGTTCATAATAGACATCTGCCCCCGGGCAATTCCAGCCATCCGCATCTGCAGCGATTGAGTATTTCCACCGATCTGTCCGGATTGCTCTGCCAACCTCGCTTTCACTGATCTGTATAAACACACAGTCCTCCCAGCCTTCCGATGTTCCATCGGCAAGGGATTTCAGCGAATTCCCCTGAAAATCCTCCGGTTTTTCGATCCCTGCACAGTCCAGCAGCGTCACCGGTAAATCAATCAGGCTAACCAGTTCTGAAATTGTTTTTCCGCCTTTAAATGGTCCGCCCACTGCAAGCAGCGGAATATGGATGCTCGCCTCATGGCAGGAGCGCTTATACTCGCTGTTCCTTGTGCAAAAATGGCAGCCATGGTCCGATGTGTAAAACAGGATCGTGTTCTCCCACAATCCCCTCGCCTTCAGCGTTTCGACCAGCCGTCCGACATTTTCATCCAGGCTGTGACACTGCCCTAAATAGTCCGGATAATGTTCCTTCCAATCCCCCCTGTCCGCAGGAATGTCAGCCGGCAGCTCATAGCCGGTAAACTTCTCACGCGCGCCATCCGGCGCCTCAAAACGGCCATGATCATTCTGGTGATGAGGCTCGATTTGAGAAATAAACAGAAAAAATGGTTTCTCCCCGTCATACTGGTGGAGGTAATGTATCGCATAGTTGTTTATTGCATCCGCACGGTAACCGATAAACTCGCATTTTTTTCCTTCATCATCAAACACATATCCATCGTATCCATGGGAGGTCGCCTCTAAAACATCGGCCGCCATCCAATAATCCCGATACCCGCCCCTGCGTTCCGGCGGAATCGCCCTGGTCTCGTAGTTTTCTTCATCAAACGGAGCCGTATAACTGCTTCTGTTTGAGGCCAGATGCCATTTGCCGACGTAAGCCGTCTCATAACCGGATTCATTAAAATAATCTGCCAGGGTCTTTATATTCTGCGGCAGGGCCAGCGCATTTCTATGGCAGTTCACCTGGGTCGCATATTTTCCGCTCTGCAGGCAGGCCCGTGCAGGCCCGCAAACCGGCTGACAGGTAAATGCATTCTCAAATATGACGCCTTCCTTTGCAAGACTGTCAAGGTTAGGGGTTACATTCAGATGCTGGCCATAGCATCCTAAGGTATCCCAACGCTGCTGATCTGAAAAATAAACAATAATATTAGGTCTTTCCACTGCAGTTCTCCTCTCTGCCGTCTACTTTAATCCAGTAGAAACGACTCCCTGTACAAAATATTTCTGGGCACATAAAAATAACAGAATCATCGGGAGAGAAATTAACGTTGCCACGGCCATCATAGGTCCCCAGCGCACGGTACTTTCATCTCTGAACATCGTAAGCGCCAGCTGTACGGTCCTCATATTTACTGAATTTGTCATGACCAGAGGCCATAAATAATCATTCCAGACTGCTGACCCTTTTAACAGTGCCAAGGTCGCAAGAATAACCTTTGAATTGGGGAGATAGATATAAAAGTATGTCTTCCACTTGCCCGCCCCGTCCAGCATGGCTGCTTCATCCAGTGATTTTGGAAAATTCTCGTAAAACTGCTTTGACAAAAAGACACCAAAGGAGCCGGATACCAGGGGAATAATTACGCCGGGAAAGGTGTTCATCAGACCTGAACCGCCAAATCCCAGAATATCATTTCCGCCTATCATTGGAAATCTTGCCATAATCAGAAACGTTGGCAGCATCGTCACCTGAGGCGGCATCATAAGACCAACCAGCAACAGCGTAAAAAGCACCTTTGACCCTTTAAAATGCAGTCTGGCAAACGCATATCCCGCAATGGAATTAAACAGCAGCGAAAATACGATGCTGACCAGAGTAATGATTAAAGAATTTCTAAAATAGATCAGCCAGTTTCCGGTAGACATGGCAGTTTTATAATTATCAAAATTAAGAGAATCCGGAAGGAAATGGAACACCGCCGAATTAATCTCTCCGGTCGTCTTAAACGACGTCAAAATCATCACAATAATCGGAAGCAGAATAATCGCAGAAACAACCGTCATGCAAACGATCCAGATGATATGATTTCTTTTTTTCTTTTTCATGTTTGTTCCTCCTAAGATACATCCACATCCTGACCTTTATTGCCAAATTTAAAGACCATCATTGTAACGAATAAAGAAAACACCAGCAGCAGCACCGCCATAGCACTTGCGTACCCCATCTTGAATTCCAGAAATCCTCTCCTGTAAATTTGGTGGACAATCGTAGTCGTTCTATTTAAGGGTCCTCCGTTTGTCATAATATTAACCTGTTCAAACACGGCAAAACTGTTTACGATTCCTGTTACAAGCAGGAAAAAGGTAGTGGGGTACAGCATTGGCCATGTGATATAGAGAAATTTATAAAAAGCACCTGCGCCATCCAGCTCTGCAGCTTCATATAAAGATTGCGGGATTCCGGTCAGGCCTCCCAGGAAGATGACCATCGAATATCCGCAGTTTTTCCAGATTCCTATTATAATGATACACAGCATTGCCTGATTCGGATTAATAAGCCACTGCTGGGCCGGTATACCGATCAGTCTTAAAAAACTGTTGAGGATTCCAAAATTGGGATTATACAGCCACAGCCACACCATAGACACACATACCATGGACATAATGTTTGGCATGTAAAGGGCCGTGCGGAAAAAAGGGACGGCTCTGGACTCCCGATAAAGCAGTACTGCTAATAAGAGCCCCAATGCCATTTGTATTGTCAGGGTTACCACCGTATACAGCAGCGTATTTCCAACAGATGTAAGAAATTCCGAATCATGAAACAGCTTCATATAATTTTTCAATCCTAAAAATTCGGGAATCTGGTACATGTTAAAATCGGTCAAACTATAATATAATACCATTCCGATTGGTATCAGAATAAATATGGTAAAAATCAGGTAAGCAGGCAGAATCATAATATATGCCTCTTTATCGCTGTGCGTTTTACTTCGTACTTTCTTTCCGGCCATCTTTCCTCTCTCCTCATTTCTATTTGATACAGGCCACGGCTGCCTCTCGAAAACCGCCTCTCCAGCCCGCTGTACACGCGAATAAATAATGCGGTCTATTTATACCAAACAGACCGCATTGCCACAGTTATTGATTATCAATTTCCTCCTGTACCTTTTCTGCAGCTGCGTTTAACGCGTCCTGGGGAGATGACTGCCCATAGAATACCTGTTCCATCGCATCGTCTACATAGGTAAATACGCTGTTAAAGTACGGAACTTTGGGCGATCCTTTCCCAATTTCAATCGCTTCCATAATCATTGGGCCGTTCACCGGATTCTTTTTCAAGTAAGCCTCCTCCAAAGAAGCCCTTACCGGAGCTGTTTTCGCCGTATCCATCCAGATCTGCATGGACTCCTTGCTGCTCATGTATTCGATCAGTTTCCAGGCCGCCTCTTTATGTTTTGAGTTCGCATTCATAAACATAAAATGCATCCCACAGAAGGTACCGCTGTTTACTTTGGAAAACATTGGAACCATTTTAATTTTTCCTTCTAAATCCCCGGTATTGATATTATTAAACTCATTTTCAGAAACTACTGTCATGGCCGCGGTTCCATTATAAAATGGATTCTGGTCCTGCTGGGTGTTATTCCAGTCTACCAGTCCTGCCTCCTTTAACTGTCTTAAGAAATCCATGGCTTCTACTGCCTCCGGCTTATTAAACAGGATTTCATTACTTGCCTCATCCACAAGATTGCCCAGGCCATTCTGAACAAGGAATATTTCCAGGTATTGATTAATATTTCTTCCGCTGGTGGGAACTCCAAAACCACACTGTATTACATTGCCGGAATCATCTTTTACCACAAGTTTCTTATGGGCTTCCAGAAGTTCATCCCAGTTTGAAGGCGGTGAATCAGGATCGAGCCCGGCCTTTTCAAATAATTCTGTATTGATAACAAACATTCTTGCATCCGGAGTGTATGGAACACCATAAAGTTTGCCGCCAATACTTCCGGCTTCTTTTACGCTGTCATACATATCATCCATACCTTCCCATCCTTCTGTATACGGGTCAAGGCATTCATACTGTCCCATGGGAACTCTTGCACCAATGGATGCCAGAGAGTAATGGATTACGTCCGGAGCAGTCCCGGAAGCAAAGCCGGTATTCAGCTTCGTCTCAAAATCGTCTCCCCAGGGAGCTTCCTGATACTCTACCGTATAATTCGGATACTTTGCTTCAAAGCCTTCAATCATCTGAGTAAACGCATCCTTCTTATAATCCTCTGTTCCTGCCCTGAGAAAAACCAGTTTTACATTTTCATCACCGGTATCCTTTCCCGCATCAGAAACCAGATCTTCATTACCACTGCCGCAGGCAGTTAAAGACAGCACCATACAACCGGCTGCTACTGTACTTAAAACAGCTTTCAAATTTCTTTTCATTACTTACCTCTCCTTTTGTTTATGGTCGTTGTACTCCAGGAACTTGATAACTATATTATACTGTTTCCCAGTTCTTTTACTATGTACTATGTATATTTATTTCTGGTTTTTATTTATTATTTTGTATTATTTTTATAATACATTTTGTTTTTCTTTGGAAAACGTTCGTTAATTTTAAAATTATTTTGTTTTTTTTGTAATTTATTTGGCATTTTTGTCTTATCAGTTTGTTGTTAAAAGGGTAAATCTCATCTGCAGATTTTACTATAAATAAAAGACGCATCAGTTCTTATTGCTGATGCGTCTGAATTCGATCGGGGTAAAACCGGTATATTTTTTAAATACTTTACTAAAGTAGGCGGAATCCGGTATCCCTATCTGGCAGCATATATCCTGGATATTATGGTTGCTGCTCTCCAGAAGAATTTTTGCTTTTTCCATTCGAAATTCTAATAAATAAGCATTAATATTTCTGCCTGTTTCTTTTTTAAACAGATGAGAAATATAACTCCGGTTCATATGGACATGATTGGCCAGTTCATCAAGGGTAACAGGTTCCGCGTATCGCGCTTCCATATACTGCATAATCTTAAAAACAGAATCACTGTATTTCTTTTGTTTCCCGATTAACAGCCTGATGATCTCTTCCGCCTGTATCGAAACCATATTTTCAAGCTGGTCAATATCCGTACAATTCGTCACTTCGATAATCTTGTCGATCGAAAATGATCTCCTGTCTGCTTCTTCCAGACAGCTCCAGTACAGATTCAGTAAACTGTTTAAAAACAGCCTTTTCATACCGACCGGCTCTGGCTCCGACTTTCTGGCGTAATCGAATATTTGATTCATCTCTTCCAGGATAAGATTCCACTTACGGCTGTTTATCAGTAATTCAAGTTTTTCAAACATCTCTTCCAGGAGCACTTCTATACGGCCAATCCGTTTTTTCATAGTTTCATAATTGAGGCCGCCAATGTGTTGATAAAACAGCTGATATGCCAGGGTATCCCGCGAATGGTCATACAATCCCTCCAGCTCTTCTAGCGTTTTACCGGCATCGGAACTGCTGATATACATATTAATCCCTCCAAAGGAGGCGATTGTCTCATATAGATTCTCCGTGAATTTTTGGAGATCGCCGTCGATCATTTCCGCAAGGACGACCGTCTCCCGTTCATTCACAGACAGACAATACTGCACCCATTTCTCATCCGGAAAAGCAATTGGCAGGATTTCCTTCAGTTGATCCGGGTTCGATATTCTATCGGTATCGCGAATCAGGAATACCGCATACTTTCCCCTGATCCCGCAGCAGTTATTCCAAACCTGTCTCACGGCATCTCTGGAGATATAGTCCGGTTCTTTCAAATACTGCAGCAAAACTTTTTCCAGCTCTTCCTCCGGAGAGGATTGCTTTTGCTCAGCCTTCCCGTTATTTTTTATTCTTTCCTTTGCAGTCTGCAGACACTTTTCCAGCTCATCCTTCGTAATCTCCGACTTTAGCAGGAACTCACTTACCCCCAGTTTCAGACAGTCCCTTGCATAGGAAAAATCATCATAAGCACTTAAAACAACCGTATAAGGCAAAACATGATTCTGATTCAGCTTCTTAAGCAATTCCATCCCATCCATAACCGGCATACGGATATCAGTAAACAGCACATCAACCGAACCATTCAGGCAGCAGTTCAATACCTGCATTCCATTTATACAGGAAGCAATCACATGATTTTCCGGCGACAGTGCTTCAATATTCTTTTTCATCCATTTCAAAATAATCTCTTCATCATCTGCGATTACGATATTCAACTGTTTCCCCCCTCCATTTGAATCACAGGTATATTCATTCGAAAGGTAACGCCTCCTGATGAATTTACCTCTACACTCAGTCCATATTGACTGCCGAAGTTTCGTAAAATCCTCATTTGTATATTGGAAAGCCCGATTCCATTCAGTTGATCTCTTGCTTTTACAGTCTGCTGATTATGTATACTGTTGTTTATCTTCTCCAAATCTACTCCCACACCATCGTCTTCCACTTCAATGATGACGCTTTCCTTTATTCGATATGCGCATATGACGATATGTCCCATGTCATCCTTCATATTAAAACCGTGTGAGATACTGTTTTCAACCAGAGGCTGGATTACGTTCTTCAGAATTCCCAGTTCCATCACATCTTCTGCAGCAAGAATTTTCCACTGGAATTTATCGCGATAACGGAGTTTCATTAATTCCAGGTAATCCTCCACCATGGCAAGCTCTTCCCTGATGGGAATGATCTTCTGTGAATTCACAAAAGATTTTCTCAGTAATTTTGAAAAAGCCAGCAGCGCTCTGTCCGCTTCATTATACTCTTCCATCTGAATCATGAAGCGGATTGTAACCAGTGTATTGTGAAAGAAATGAGGATTAATCTGTGCCTGCAATGCCTGAATTTCCAGGGCATGCTTTTCTTCCTCCTCCTTTTCCAACTGCTTCATAAGATTTTCAATATGGTCCAGCATATAATTAAAATTGTGGCAGATTTCATGGAACTCTACTTCATAGTCCTCCTGAATCCTTGTCTTTAAATCCCCATTCGATACCTCCAGAATATTTTTGTTTAGTTTTTCCATCCTTCTCGAAATAAAGCTGCAGTTGTAAAAAACAATTATCACCAGGACGCTGAACATTGCCGCTCCCAATACAAGAAACAGAATCACATAGAAGGAGGACCAGCCATGCTGATACGGTTCATAAGAAATCAGCTTCCAGCCTACCCCCTCAATACTGGCAAAACGTATGTGACAGTATTACTTCTTTACATTACCCAGAAAAAAACCTTTTGAATAATTTGCGATCTGATCATAGTATGAATTGTTCTCTACTTCATACCCATACATTTGAGGATCAGAAGAAAAGATAATCTTTCTGTACTGATCGATGACCATGGTATTTACATCGGAATCCTCGTCACTGAGAATAACATTTCCCCAGATATCACGGGAGATGGCGACAATCATGATGCCGACATTTCTGCCGCTGTTTAAATTACGCATCTTTTGAACGGCAAACAGCGTATCTTCCCGAAATAATTTTTGCAGTGCAGGACTCCTGTACTTTGGAAGGAAATAGACGGAATCATCCTTTTCCATGGCTTCCTGATACCAGCTCTCCTGATCCAGCATTTTGAGTGTAATCATATCCTGGGTAAAGTTTAGAGACGATTGAAAAAAGTTCATTCCATTTTCGCAGAGCAGCATCACCTGATACTGTCTGTCGGGAAACAGCTCTGTTAATTCCAGCATCTTGCTCTGTATACTGTCCTGCGCACTGATATACTCATAGCCAGTCAGTTTATTTTTCTTCGAGATCAGCCGGTTAATATTCTGGTCCAAATACATCCCTACAGAAATTTTAATGATCTCTGTATTTCGATTTGCAATATTACTGCATTTCTCCTCCAGAAGGCTCAATTTACTGTTATTCAATTTATAATTGCTGTCTTCAAACACATAACTCATAAGAATACAAAACAGTACGAACAATGGAAAAACAAATATCAGATCTAAAAAAATGACTTTTTTTCTAATACTGTTAAAATGCGGCAATTGTTTCATAATCTCATGCCCCTTCTGTTAAATATATGGTATAATCATTAAAATGGATTATTGCCTCTGTGTTTCATTATACAGGATTTTTGTGGGAAATGGTAGCATCCGCTTATATGGCATTATGAAAGATAACTTATTGATCCGGTATCCGGAAAAAGGGAGGGTCCAAATGGCAGAAAAACAGGGAGTTTCCGATTTATACAAAAAGAACGCCGAAAAGGCAGGAAAGGATAAGCGGCTTCGCGACGCAGTCTCCCTCTTCTTCATCCTATTCGGAAGTGTTATCGTAGCAGTGAATCTCAACACCTTCGTGGAACAGGGGAAGCTGGTTCCGGGCGGTTTTTCCGGACTCGCCAAGCTGATTCAGAGGGTGGGGCTGGCCTTTTTTGGCGTGAAGATCTCCTTCACCTTCTTGAACGTGGTTTTCAACGCCATCCCTGCCGTCTTTGCCTACCGCATTGTCGGGAAAAAATTTACGATTTTATCCTGTGTGAGCCTCTTAACCGTATCCATTCTGGTTGACCAGCTGCCCGTGATCCCCATCACCGGAGACCTTCTTCTCATCTCCGTATTCGGCGGGATCATCAACGGTCTGGGCATGAGCCTTATCTTAAACAACCGGGCCAGCGGAGGCGGAACGGATTTCATCGCCATGTCCCTGTCGGCCAAATATAAGATTTCCACCTTCAACTACATGCTGCTGTTCAGTGCTGTTATCATCCTCATTTCCGGAGCCATCTTCGGCATGGACATCGCACTGTACTCCATCATCTATCAGTTCTGCAACACGCAGGTGATCAACACACTTTATAAAAAATACAAGAAAAAGACGCTGCTCATCGTCACGGACAATCCGGCGGCTGTGTCGGCCGATTTAATGGAGCTGACCAACCACAGCAGCACCATCCTGAAGGGATTCGGTTCCTACTCGGCCAACAAAAAGTATCTTCTTTATACAGTCCTCTCCGACAGCGACGTAAAAAAGATGAAAAAGCGCATCCGCGAGCAGTACCCCGACACCTTCGTCAACGTCATAAACTCCAGCGATGTCGTGGGCAATTTCTACATACAGCCGCTGGAATAAAAACAGATGGTTTTTCGCTTGACATCCCCCATAAAATCCAGTAGAATAAACGGAAGATGAGGGAGTAATCAGCACGCCTCCCACGGGTCAGGGATGAGGGAAGTCCCCTCACATTCGTTGGAATGCGGTGTGCAGCAGGGTCAACATACTGATAGCGTTCGTCTATCTGGTCCTGCTTGACTTGCTTTTACGCAAAAAAGATGAGACTTATCTGCGGGCTTTTTGCCGCCTGCAGATAAGTCTTTTTTTGTTCCCCGCATCATATACTAATTAAGCTTATACGCAGGAGGAATATCACATGTCATTAATTGAGCTGTTCATCATCGCGGTGGGCCTTTCTATGGACGCCTTCGCTGTTTCAATCTGCAAGGGGCTTTCCATGCAGAAGATGAGCTGGAAAAATGCAGTCATTGTCGGACTCTATTTCGGAGGCTTTCAGGCGGGTATGCCGCTTATTGGTTACATACTGGGATCCCAGTTTAAAAATGCCATCACGTCCATCGACCACTGGATCGCATTTATTCTTCTGGGCATCATCGGATTTAATATGATTCGCGAGTCTCTGAATCAGGAAGAGGAATGCGTGGACTGCTCCGTATCACCGGGCAATATGATCCTGCTTGCCATCGCAACCAGCATCGACGCCCTGGCCGTCGGCGTCACCTTCGCCTTCCTTCAGGTACGCATCGTCCCGGCTGTCTCCTTTATCGGCTCCACCACCTTCATCCTCTCCATCATCGGTGTCAAGGTCGGCAATGTCTTCGGTACGAAATACAAGTCCAAGGCAGAATTCGCAGGAGGGTTAATCCTGGTGATTATGGGAGTGAAAATACTTCTGGAGCATACGTTGGGAATTTAGGGCTCCCTGATCAGCATGACTGCACCATATGGAGCAAGGCGGATTCCTGCCGCACTCCGCAGGAGCCCAGCATTTGCGATCAGGGTTTTGTATTCCGTCAGTTCTTCTTCCGAAAGCTTTATATCCGCCGCCTCTATGAACTGGCATGTGTCGGTGAAATTGGTCAGTACGATCAGCGTTTCCCCGCCGTATATCCTTTTGTAGGCAAATACCGCCTCGTGATCTTCCAGAATCGGTTCATAACCGCCTTCGCTGATGACATCATACTCTTTCCTTAAACGAATCAGTTTCTGATAATAATAGAAAATGGAATCACTGTCCTCCAGGCATTCCTCTGCATTGATTGTTGTATGGTTCCGGTTGACTTCGATCCAGGGCACAGCGCTGGTAAAGCCGGCATTTACACCATCACTCCACTGCATGGGGGTACGGCTGTTGTCTCTGGAACGCTGTCGCAGAATCTCGCAGACCTCGGCTTCGTCTATACCGCTCTCCTTCAAAATATCGAAATAATGCAGGCTTTCCACATCACGGTACTGGCTGACGGAGGTAAAACCGGCATTGGTCATGCCGAGTTCCTCCCCCTGATAAATATACGGCGTCCCTCTCATGCCGTGAATAGCCGTCGCCAGCATCTTGGCCGACTGTTTCCGGTATTTCGTATCATCTCCAAACCGCGATACGGCCCTCGGCTGGTCATGGTTACACCAGAATACGGCATTCCAGCCGCCGCCTTCTGCCATACCGCTCTGCCAGGTGTGAAATATCTTTTTCAGGCCCATGAAATCGCAGGGCATCAGTGACCATTTGTCCCCATTTTTATAGTCCACCTTCAGGTGGTGGAAATTAAAACACATCTTGAGCTGCTGCTCCTGCGGGTTTGTATACTGAATACAATGATGGATTGTGGTGGAAGACATCTCCCCAACGGTGATGATATCATCCTCATACAGGCCGGTCTCCTTTACCATCTCCTTCAAATACTCATGGACCCTGGGGCCGTCTGTATAAAATCTGCGGCCGTCTCCCTCATCGTCGTCCTCAAAATACGCAGGCTTGGAGATCAGATTGATCACATCAAACCGAAAACCGCGGATTCCCTTTTTCTTCCAGTAAAGGAGCACTCTGCGGATTTCCTCCCGAACCCTGGGATTCTCCCAGTTTAAATCCGCCTGCGTCCGGTCAAATAAGTGAAGGTAATACTGTCCCAGCTCCTCCACATACTCCCAGGCACTGCCGCCGAACTTGGACTGCCAGTTGGTAGGGGGGACCCCCTTTTTCCCTTTCCGGAAAATGTAGTAATCCTGGTACTCCTTCTCTCCCTTAAGAGCCCGCGCAAACCACTGGTGATGGGTGGAAGTATGGTTAAACACCATGTCAAACATCAGGCCCATTCCCCTGTCGGCCGCCTCTTTGATGAGGCGGTCTAAATCCTCCATGGTGCCGAACAGCGGGTCAATGTGGTAGTAGTCTGCAATATCATATCCGTTGTCATTCTGTGGTGATACGAAGAAGGGGGTGAGCCACAGATAATCAACTCCAAGCTTCTTCAAATAGTCCAGCTTCTCCGTCACTCCGTTTAAGTCACCGACTCCGTTTCCGGTCGTATCCCGGAAGGACTTTGGATAAATCTGATATACACACGATTTTTTAAAGTCTTTCATATTCTCCTCCAGCATCTTACCGAACGTCTTTTTTCTTTCCAATGACAACCGTCAGCATAAACGGAACCACAATGGTAATAAGCATGCAGACCGCAAATCTTCCCATGTACTGCGGCTGAATCGACAAAATTCCCGGAATTCCGCCCACACCGATGGAATTGGCCATCACGTTGCTTCCCACGGATACCGTCGCCGCAATGGCGGAACCGATCATGGCGGAGATAAACGGAAATCCCCTCTTTAAGTTGACACCGAAGATTGCCGGTTCCGTCACGCCCAGATAGCAGGAGATGCAGGCCGGAATGGAAATCTGCTTCGCCTCCTCATTATGCTTCTGCAAACAGATCATACCCAGTACTGCGGATCCCTGTGCGATATTGGATAAAGCGATCATCGGCCACAGCATCGTGCCGCCAAATTCCGCCATCAGCTGCAAATCGATGGCATTGGTCATGTGATGAAGGCCGGTGATCACAAGCGGTGCGTAGATAAAACCGAATACGGTTGCAAATAACCAGCGGAAGCTTGAGGTAAGTCCCGCGTAAACCACCCTGGATACCCAGGAGCCCACAGCCCAGCCCACAGGTCCCAAAACTGCGTGAGCCGCGATCACAGCCAGAACCAGAGATAAGAACGGCACCACGATCATGGAAATCGCCTGAGGCGTAATCTTCTTGAAAAATTTTTCTAAATAAACCAGGACGAATCCGGCCAGTATCGCCGGTATCACCTGCGCCTGATAGCCAACCATCTGCATGGTAAAGAATCCAAAATCCCAGACCGGAACCTCCACGCCGGGTGCCATGGCATACGCATTTAACAGCTGCGGGGAAACCAGGGTCAGACCGAGAACAATTCCCAGAATCTGAGTCGTTCCCATCTTCTTCGTCACGGACCATGTGATACCCACCGGCAGGAAATGGAAGATCGCCTCACCGATCAGCCAGAGAAAGCTGTGTACTCCCGCCCAGAACTGAGACACCTCAATCAGCGTCTCTGTCCCGCCGTTCATAAACCGAATCTCTCCGATGATATTCCGGAATCCCAGAATCAGACCGCCGACGATAATGGCAGGAATAAGGGGTGCGAAAATCTCCGCGATATTGGCTACCGCCTTCTGAACCGGATTCATGTTTCCTTTTGCTTCCTGCTTTACTTCCTCCTTGGAAACTCCTTCGATACCGGATACAGAGGTAAACTCATTGTAAAACACGGAAACATCATTTCCAATAATCACCTGAAACTGTCCTGCCTGTGTAAAAGTCCCCTTTACGCTCTTAAGCGCTTCGATCTTTGCCACATCAGCCTTCTCCGGGTCGGCCAGAACAAAACGCATTCTCGTCATACAGTGTGTCACTGCCGTAATATTCTGTTTCCCGCCGACATAGTCCAGAAGCTTCTTTGCGTCATCCGAATACTTCCCCATAACCATTCTCCTTTTCATACACGTTTTTTATTTTTCTCTTCTTGTATGTTTATCTTGTGAATTCAATATAACATATACGTATATGTTTGTCAACATGTTTGGAAAAATAAAAACAAAAAATCCCGATTCCCAGTAAAATTCATTTCTTATCTGCTGGTTTTCGGGATTTTGTCATTCTTGTACGTATACCATGGTTTGTTTCACGATCCGGCACTCACACAGGCGCCGCGGCACGCTCCACCTACAGCTTCCGCCTCGCAAAGTCCACAAACTTAAACTTGTCCGGGCGATGGCGGGACTCTGTAAACTGGAACAGTGTGGAATCTTCCAGATACGTATAACTCTTCACCACAACGATCATGTCATAATTCTTCATATCCAGAAGGCGGCGGTCCTCATCTCCCGCCATCTGTACCGTGATCTCTTTCATGGCGAAACCGATCTTTAAGCCCACCTCATGCTCCAGATACTCATAGACAGAATCCTGGGCCGCCCGGAGCGGAAGATTTTCCACTACTTTTCTGGAGAAAAAATCCTTATCGATAATAATCTTTTCCCCTTCTATTTCCCTGACCCGTTCCAGAACAAACGCCTCATCCTCCGGGCCGATCTGTAAGGCCTCCATCAGCTTCGGGTCATTTTTAACAATCTCTAAATTTTCCACGTACGTTCTCGGCTTTGAATCAGAGAAGCGGTATATCTCCTTAAAACTGGCGATCTCGGATACCGGAAAATTAAATTTGTTCTTATCCAGTACAACTGCCGGCTTCCCCTTTGCCTTTCTGATAAATCCGTCCTGCACCAGTAAGTCCAGCGCCTTTCTCACCGTATCGCGGGATGCGCCGTATAATTCCATCAAATCGCCTTCTGAGGGAAGCTTGTCCCCCGCCTTATATTCCCGTTTTTCAATCTGATCCTGTAACTGATTGTAAAGATGTTTGTATTTACTCTCCATGGGTGACCTCGCTTTATTCGAATCAAGACCATATAACTCCTGTATGTATTTTAACATATACGTACATCTTAGTCAATGCTCAATCCGAACCTCCATCCGATATCACTACGTCAGACGCGTGAAAGGAACCCTCTCCGCCTCCGTCAAGCCCTGTAAAGCCCAGTCCATCTCCGATGCCGGCCTCGCCCGGAAGCGCCTGTTTCGCCCGCATTTCTTCCCGGGTCCGATGCCTTGCGGCTCCCAAAATCCAGCAGGTATCCGCAAGTCCCTCCCGCACCAGACGGTAGTCGGCCCCATACCGGGCGGACCGGCTCTTCTTCATCTCCAGCCTGATCTGCAGCACCTTTTTTTCCTTCCGTGCCTTCTCCGCGTGCTTCTTTTGCCGCTTCAGGCTGCTCTCCCGGTCCAGACGCCTGATTTTCCTGTTTCCCCGTGCCAGAAGCTTCTGGAGAGAACGGATCGCCCTGCCTGCTTTCATCCGCTCCTCATCATCTCCAAAACAGGCCGCCAGCCTTAAATTCCCGATACTCCGGTGAACATCTCCCAGCACCTTCTGTACCTGGCCTCTGGTGCCCGCCCTGGCAAGACTCCCGTAGTGACCGCTGACAGCGTAGGAAGCTGCCGAAGTTTTTCTCAGATTCCATTCCGATTCCCAGCTTTGTTTTCCCGGACTTCCGGGCAATCCCGTCTCTCCCGGTGTTGTCTTCTTCGGACCGGAATCCTGTTTTCCTGCTGCCGGTACCACCCATGTCCTTTTGCCCGACGCATCGAGACAGACACCTTCACTCACGCTGCCACTTCCGCCCTGTGCCAGCCTGCACGCCGTCTCCTTAAGGACAGTCCTGCAGCGCTCATACTCTCCGGCATCCCGTCCCATCCGATCCAGAAAATCCCTGGTAACAACCAGAAACCGTCCTTTTCCCAGCGCAGCCGCCAGCTGTGCCAAGTCGGCCGCACCCTCCCGTTCCCAAATCACAACGTTCATTCCCGGATAATCCCGTTCGAGGATGCGCAGACAGTCCATCACCGCTTCTTCCGAAACCGCCCCGCTGCCTGCAGAGCCGAATTCCACCGTATCCAGAGCTCCGGGCCGCAGCCCCTCCGCTGCTGTGTCTCCGGCTCATGCTGCATGTTCCGTCTTTCCCACTGCTGCCGTACTGCGGGTTTCCCCATGATACGGCAGTCCCTTTTCCACATTCCTGTTCTCCGTCCTGCAAGTCCCCGCCGGCCAGGCATACCGGCCAGACGGTCCCCATTTCACACCCTCCACCTCAAACTCCCTTCCGGCGGCCCCAGCCCCAGGCGTTCCGCTCTTTCCGGCGTCACATTCCTATACTCTGACCTTAATGACCACTTTCTTTACCCTGCATGCCTCTTTTGCCTGGCATCTCGGCTTATGGGCGTCCTCAGGAGCCACAACAATACAGTCCCCAGCCTTCAGCAGGACCGTTCCCGCTTCCTCGGGTTCACGGAAAAATATGATGTCATTCGTCTCATCGTAAGGAGCATCTTCCGTCAGATCCTCTCGTTTCGCATAGCCGAACTGTTCCTCCCCTTCCACCACATACTGAATGTCGAAATACCGGTTGTGGGCCTCAAACTTGCACGTATCCGCCTTCAGAGAAGTGTATTCCTGAACACTGGCGTAAATGTCGTCGCCTTCAATATCCACTCTTCCAACAGGCAGTGCCTTCAAATCCGCCGTCCGTAAAAATTCATAGCCCTTGCGGAATTTCTCAGCCAGATAGTCGTACTTCTCCACCACATTTAAATTACTTGTCAGCATATAACTCCCTCTACTTTCCCGCCGTTCTCCCGGCGATTTCCATATTTTTCAAAAAGAGCCCAGGCAGTTCTTTCCCTTCTATTCTACAACTGATTCTTCCCGTCGGCAATCATTCGCATGACTTTTTTCCAAAACTATGCTACACTTATACTCATAATTACTACAACGAAACCAGGGGAGAACAATTATGCAGTATACAGATCCCATCGACAACCGTGGAATACTGGAAATCATCCGCCGTTCCTGCAGCTATGTGGACGCCCGCCTGATGAATCACGGCTACAGAGTGCCTATATCGTATCAGAGATGCTGAAACCATATTTTCACGATGACGCCCGCAAAATACGGGACGTCTGTTTTCTGGCCCTTCTTCACGATATCGGCGCCTATAAGACCGACGAAATTTCCAAAATGCTTCAGTTTGACACCGATGACGTTTTGGCCCACTCCGTCTATGGCTATCTGTTCATCAAATACTTTTCCCCGCTTAAAAAGCTTGCCGGAGCCATTCTTCTGCATCACGCAGCCTGGCAGGTCCTGGAGAATTTGGAGGCGTTTCCGGAGGAAATCCGGCTTCTTGCACAGGTTCTCCACGCAGCCGACCGCATTGACGTGGCCATGGAGGTACAGCACCTGACCTGGGAGGAGACCCTGGCTCTCTTAAAAAAGGACAGCGGCACAAATTTCGCGCCCGTAATCACAGATCTCGCTGCAGCCTGTGATTTCCACACTCCGTTTGAGGGAAATAACGACGCGGAAGCTGTATTTTTCCAGATGCTTTCCGAGATACCGCTTACCCAGGATGAGATCACGGATTACTTAAAGATGCTCATCTTCACCATTGATTTCCGTAGCCGCCACACCGTTACTCACACCATCACCACCACAACCATCAGCTCGGAACTGGCAAAGCGCATGGGGCTGAGCGAAAAGGAATGCAATCAGGTCGTCTGCGGTTCCATGCTTCATGACCTGGGAAAGATCGGAATTCCGGTGGAAATCCTGGAGTATCCGGGGAAATTAAGTCCGCAGGCCATGAATATCATGCGCACCCACGTGGACATCACAGAAAAGATATTCGGGGATGTGATCGAGGAGACGGTCAAATATCTTGCCCTCCGTCATCACGAAAAGCTCGACGGCTCCGGTTATCCGAGAGGCCTGACCGCCGCTGACTTAAACACCGGAGAACGGATCGTGGCGATTGCCGATATTATCAGCGCGCTTTCCGGTACCAGGAGCTACAAGACCGCGTTTTCCAAAGATAGAATCTGCTCCATTATTACAGAGATGAAGGACGACGGCCTGATCGACGCCGATATCGTGGAGCTCATGATTTCCGACTATGATGAGATCATGGAAGCGACCAGAATCCAGTGCCAGCCGATTCTTGATATTTACGCCCGGATTCAACAGGATTTTGACCGGATTTCCAGGGCCATGACCATGGATGACATCGCGGGCATGAAGACAGTTTTCTAAAACTGTCCTCATGCCCGCTTCTTTTCATGGTCATCTGCCGGATTTAAAGATCATCTACCAGAGCGCTGCTTTTCGCATAAGCCGTACTTCTGGCCTCAAAGAAATCCGTCTTTATCATATTGGCATTGCTGTACTGGGATACCCAGGCCATACTTTCCGGTTCCTTTTCATGTCCCTCATAAATCGGTTCAAAGCCAAGGCTCATACACCGCAGGTTGCCAAGATACTGAATATAATCCGTTATCATGTCTTTCGTCAGTCCCGGTACCTTGTCTCCGATGGCGTAATGGCCCCAGGCGATCTCCTGGCGGCAACCCTCCTTAATCATCTCTCTGTAAACATCCACCCGATCGGGGATAAAGAGCTCCGGCTCCTCATTTTTCAGTTCCAGAATCATGTTGCGGAACAGCCATAAATGAGTATTCTCATCCCGGTTGATATACCGGATCTCCTGTGCGGACCCCGGCATCTTATGGTTCCTGCCAAGGTTATAGAAGAACATGAACCCGCTGTAGAAGTAAACTCCTTCCAGAATGAAATTGGCTACCACGGTCTTCATGAATGTGAAGGGACTCTTGTCCTTCTGGAATTCGTTATAGAGATTCCCGATAAAGGTATTTCTGGTAAGCAGGTGTTCATCATTTTTCCACTGGTAGAGTACCTCATTCCTGGTCTGCGGCTCGCAGATCGTGTCCAGCATGTAGCTGTAGCTCTGGCTGTGGACGGCCTCCTGGAAGGTCTGGATGGACAGGCATAAGTTAATTTCATTGGCCGTAATATATTCGCCGATGGCCGGTAAATTGGCGGTCTGAATGCTGTCCAGGAATACGAGGAATGACAGAATCTTGTCGTAGGCTCTCCGTTCCCCCGCGTCCAGCATGGGGTAATCCTTCACGTCAGGCCCCAGGTTGATCTCCTCCGGTACCCAGAAATTGTTCATGGCCTGCCGGTACCAGTCGCTTACCCAGGTGTATTTCATATTATTAAAATCGTTGAGATTCGTTGTATTGCCGCCGATCATGCGGCGGTTTCTGACATCGGTATCGCCGTCCGGATTGAATAACGGCTTTCTGATTAATTGTTCCATGATCTTTCCTTTCCTCTTTTACAGTCTGCTGTATTTAACTGGAGCATACCTCACACTCTTCTACCTCCAGGCTTCTGGAGCGGATATAGTAAATCGTTTTTACCCCGCACTCCCAGGCCAGAATGTAAAGATTCAGCACCTGCCTTAAGGTATATTCGTTGGTGATGTAGAGGTTCATGCTCTGCGCCTGGTCCACATGGCGCTGTCTGATTCCTCCCGCGCGGACAGACCACTGCTGGTCAATATAATGGGCGTTCTTGTACTGCCAGAATGTTTCGGGAGACAAATCCGGAGCCACTCTGGGCACCAGCCCGTTTTTCTTTTCTTCCAGATAATAGCGGTTCATGATCGGATCCAGACCTGCCGTCGTACCCGCCAGCATGCTGGTGCTGCTGGTCGGCGCGATGGCGATCAGCCAGCCGTTTCTCATACCGTTTGCCGCTGTCTTCTCCTTCAGCCGGAGCCATTCTTCCGAATGATACTTCCGCTTCTCGAAGTAGGCGCCCGTCTGCCAGTCGCTCCCTTCAAACAGTTCGTAGCACCCCTTTTCCCGTGCATTATCACAGCTGGCCTCAATTGCCGCGTAATTAATCCACTCAAATACCCGGTCAGTAAATGCCAGATGTTCCTCGGATTCCCAGGAAATTCCGTTTTTGGCCAGCATATGATGGTAACCGCTGACGCCAAGGCCAATGGGCCGGTACTTCATGTTGTTAATCCTGGCATACGGCACAGGGAAAAAGTTTAAATCGATTACGTTATCCAGCGCACGCACCGCATACTGTGTCAGTCTGGTGACCTCTTCCCGGTTTGTCACGTCGATCTTGCCCAGGGAAAGGCTGGCCAGATTACATACCACAAAATCCCCCGGTTTCGTCACGGTCACTACCACTGTCTCGCCGTCTACGGTTTCGATGCGCTGCTCCACCTGCTCCACCGGGCTCATATTCTGTGCAATCTCCGTGCAGAGATTGCTGCAGTAAATGATTCCCTTATGGCTGTTTGGATTCGCCTCATTGACCAGATCCCTGTTAAAGGTAAACGGGGTTCCCGTCTCCACCGCACTCTTTAAAATCAGGCGGACCAGTTCTTTCACCGGAATCACGCGCTTATGAATCCTGTGGTCGGCAACACATTCCCAGTACCGTTCCTCCCATTCCCTTCCATAGGAATCTTCCAGCGAATAGCCCTTTACCGTAAGGATCTCATGGGGACACATCAGGTACCAGTCCGCATCGATGTCCTCCTTTGCCAGCTTCCAGAACAGGTTCGGATAGCAGACTGCCGGAAATACGTCATGCGCCTTCATACGATCGTCTCCATTGTTGGTGCGCAGTGCCAGGAATTCCGGAAGATCCTTATGCCATGCATCCAGATATACGGCGACTGCCCCCTGGCGCACGCCCAGCTGGTCCACCGCCACCGCAGTATCATTCGCCAGCTTGATCCAGCGTATCACACCTCCGGCCGCGCCTTTGAAGCCCCGAATCGCACTTCCCGCGGCTCTGACTTTACCGAAATACAGCCCCATGCCGCCGCCGAACTTGCTGACCTTTGCAAAGCTGTCAATACTGCGGTAAATCCCGTCCAGACTGTCCGGAACCGTATCGATAAAGCAGGAGGACAGCTGATGGTACGGCTTTCTCGCGTTGGAAAGGGTCGGCGTCGCCATGGTAACCTTAAGCGTGCTCAGCATATCGTAAAAACGTCTCACCCATTCCAGACGGTCGTTCTTTTCCAGCATGGCCAGATGCAGGGCGATGCCCAGAAACATTTCCTGGGGGGATTCTAACGGGACGTTCTCCCGGCTGCGGATCACATATCGGGAGAGCAGCAGCTCCAGACCGGAATACGTAAACAGCTGATCCCGTGTGCCGTCCAGAAAGCCCTCACACGTCTCGATCTCTTCCCTGGTATAATGCTCCAGAATATAGTCGCCGTAAAGCTGCCCGGCAGTCAGAAAATACAGCTTATCGTAAAAGCTGCTGATCTGATACTTCGCCTCCATGGATCTTAATTTCTTCCTGAAGCGGACCATTAAAAGGCGGGCTGCAATATACTCCCAGTCCGGCGCTTCCTGAGTGGTCAGTTCCACGGCGGCCTGAATTAAGGCGGACAGCTTCTCCGCCTCCGTCATCCCCTGTTTATAGAAGGCTGAAAACTTCATAAACAGGTGCTCCAGCCGATATGCAGTGCCGGTCCACTTTTTCTGAATCTCCTTTAAAACGGCTTCCATATCGGGAACATCAGGAAAATACCGGACCAGATCCTGTCTCACACCGCGCTCCTTACTCCGCTCATTCCGATAAAGGATGAAACTCTTAAGTGCCTCGTAGCATCCGGCTTCCATCAGAGACTGCTCTACCATGTCCTGAATCTGTTCTACGCTGAGAGGACTCCCATCCTTCACCGCGCCATCCACCTTCTCTTCCACCAGGCTCATGATCCTGTCCATCCGCTCCCTTCCAGGCTCCTGATTCACACTGGCAAACGCACACAGGATGGCACTCTTTATCTTTCCGCACTCGTATGCTTCCGGCTGACCGTTTCTTTTTCTGATATCCATTTCTTTTCCCGCCATTCTCCAAAGTATTATTAATATTAATAACTATTATTTGCATTAGCACCTTATGATGATAACACAAGATATAGTTTATTTCAATATTCTTATCACAAAATAAATGGGATACTATATAAATCAGAGCGAAATCACCGGTCACCACTGTCTGGCGCCGATCACTCCGCTCTGTCGCTTTAAATCTTATTTATAGTATTCCTTCATTTCCCTGTGATATGGAAGATTAAGTATATCTTCTAAAAAGCCTTCCGCCTGTTCTTTGGTTCTGTTAAACGGGTCCATCATAATTAGATCAATTAAAAGCTCTTTGTTATGGCTGGAATAGGCCGCCAGTTCCATTTCCACCGGTGCAATCCGGTCCCGGTACATTCTGGAAATTACCGCTTTGGGGAGCGGCTTTGTACGCAGTCCCTGAATACCTCTCCCCGAGACTACTGCCGGTATCTCTACTTCGAAGTCTTTCGGTACTCCCGGAACATACTCTCCATCATTTAAAGTATTCAGAATGATTACCCGTTCAATGTCACAGGCCAGGGATTCGATAATCGGAATCATAGGTTCTGTAGAATGCTCGGTTGGTATCAGTTCAGTTACTTTTTTTGTCCTGTCATATGCAGCGTTTTTCACCTTTTCCACGGAAGCCATACTGCTGTCAAAATACTCTTTAAACCATCTGTCCGGGTCTTCATTCCATCTTTTTTCTACTTCTGGTCCCGTATGGTACCAGCTTCCCCATGCACCGCCTCCCGGATTTGCAGTATCACCAATTGGAAATACACCGTATTTCTTATATAAATCCACCGGCTTATGTCCAAGACCATCACTGAACTTACAGTGATCACCGTACTCCTCCGCCTTTTCCTCTACCCATTTTTGCAGCAGAGGCATTGCATCCTCTCCCTTATAACGGAAACTGTTTAACCATACAAAATGGTTTACTCCCGGTATTTCATAAGAAATATCTTTCCTGTCCATCTTCAGTTCCCTTGCCAGATTATATACACCGCCAAAGCCATGACACAGCCCTACCAGTTTCACCTCAGGATACTTTCTTTTTAAGTATGTAATTCCAGCCATAACTGGATTCGCAATCATGATATACCATGCATCCGGACAGATTCTTTTAATGTCCAGCAGAATTTCTTCCATCATACGCAGCTGGTAAAAATTGATCCAGAATGCCTCATCATGCATGATATGCATACTTCCGCCGAACCGGTATCCCCATTTTTTACCCAGATCCCAGCCTTCCTTCCAGCCCTTATAGCCGCCGATTAAAACCGTATTAAGAATAAAATCTGCCCCCTGTAAACACTCTTCCCGGTCTGTTGTTTTTGTGATCAGAAGTTCTACTCCGGTTTCCTCCGAATAACGTTTGCAAAGAGTATAGGATGCTTCCAGCCTTTCCGGATCAATATCCATAAAACAGATTTCACTGTCCCGAAGATTGGGGGTCAGGCATAAATCTTTTATCAGATTCAAAGAGAACATGCCACTCCCTGCGCCGATTACACTTATTTTTCTCTTCATTTTTCCCTTCAATTCCTTTTCCTCCATATTTATTTAATTGCTCCTAGTGTCAAGCCTTTTACAAGATACTTTTGCAGACAAAGATAGATCAAAAGCGGCGGAATTACAGCCAGCAGCAGACCGGTTAATTGAAAAGCCTGGTCGCCGGATGTCTTTGTCATGATGGATGATAATGCGACCATTACCGTTCTCTTATCCATTTCCTGGAGCAGAATCATTGGTGTAAACAAATCATTGCACTGGCTCACAAAGGCTAAGATAACATTTATTGCAATTGTTGATTTTCCAAGCGGTATAATCACATGACGTACCACCTTAAAATACCCCGCTCCATCGATTTTCGACGCTTCGATGAGCTCTCCCGGTATCCCTTTAAAATTGGATGTTAAAAGTAAAACCGCACCCGGAATTCCTCCTGCAATATTACAGAGTATGACTCCGGTAAATGAATTAACGAGATGTATCTTTGAAAACATCTGATACATCGGTATCATGGTTACCTGGGCCGGTATGAACATTGTTCCGATTACAATCAGATAGACAATGCTTCTTCCTTTAAACGGCAGCCTTGCAAACGCATAGCTGGCGAAGATTGCCAGGGCCATCATGATGCTGATACTGACGGCCGCTATGAATATAGTATTAAAAAAATAACGAACCAACTGGAACTGGTCCAGCATGAAAATATAGTTATCAAAACTCCAACTTGTTGGCAGAGAAAAAGCATTTTTTCTGTACTCGACTTTAGACTTAAAGGAATTGATGAACATAAAAAGCAATGGGTATAAAAACGAAATAGCCAGTGTCGAAAGTGCCGCAAAAATCAAAATCTTCGAAATAATGTGCTTTTTTACTTTTTTCACTCTCAATCCCCCCAATCATTCGCCTTATCAGAAAGCTTCATCTGAATTATGGTAAGCCCTATCATAATAATCAGTAATATCACTGATAATGCGCATGCGTATCCCATTTCGCTGGAACTTCCAAAAGATTTTAAATAAATCATATAATCAATGGTAGTTGTATCATATCCAGGCCCTCCTTTTGTCATGGCAAATATAAAAGGAAACAGACCTGTAAGCACCCATATTACGGACATAACACAGGAATATTCAATTGTTCTTCCAAGCATGGGAATGGTGATCTTAAAAAGCCTTTGGAAGTACCCTGCTCCGTCCACTTTTGCGGCTTCAAACACAGCCGGTGAGACTGCCCCTAAGCCTCCAAGTCCCAGCATTGCCTGCCAGCCGATATTCACCCATATCAGACAGATAATAATAATGACTATCGCCGACCCCTTTTCCCCCATCCATTCCGTTACCAGGCTTCCTAATCCAACCGCTTCCAATATAGCATTGACCGGTCCTCTGTAGCTAAAAAATACAGAAAAAAGATAACCAATTACAACCGATGATATGATCTGAGGCAGGTAAAACACATTTCTGAAAAATTTCCATCCGGCAGTTTCCTCATAAAACAGGACTGCCACCAATATCCCAATAATTAATTGAAATGGAATAAAAAGCATGAACAAAATATTATTTTTCAGCAGACTCCAAAATACCGGATCTTTTATAATGTTTATGTAATTCCTGATTCCCACAAAATTACTGCGGCTCATACCATTCCAGTCGGTAAAGCTTTTACAGATTCCGACGATCAGCGGATACCCTCGTATCGCCAGGATAAACACCAATACCGGAGTAACGGAAAGCCAGCCCTGTTTTGCGGTTATCTTTGTATATTTCGATTCCTTCCCCATATAATCTCCTCAATATACTCCTTCTTACTGCGCCAGCTCTTCCGCCTTCTGATCCAGCTTTTCTGCCATTTCTTCTATTCCCATTTTCCCCGTAATCGCCAGTCCGCCTAATTTCTGCATCTCAGCATTGACCTCCGGCACCATACTGTTATCAGCCCAGTATGTGTAGTTATCTGCCAGTTTTACAATCTGCTGGTATACCAGATCATCTGCCATACCTACTTCTTCCAGCGTCACGTCTGATCTAAGCGGAAGTTTGGACAAACCGGCCAGCAAGTCAATGTGGTTTTCCTTATTATTGAAGAAGGAGAGAAATTTCACCGCAAGTTCCGGTTTTTTGCAACGTTTGGAAATCACCATACACTGACCGGGGCCACCAATGCAGGTATTTTTATTCACCGCATCTGTCGAAACATCCGGGAAACCACAGAAGCCAAGATTATCTAATCCTAATGTCTCCGTCGCTGTAGCCACCATATAATTTCCTGTAATCAACATTGCCGCTTCCCCATTTAAGAACAACTCGTTAAAGTCCGGACTCGTCAAATAGTCTTTATTTATATAGCCTTTGCTGTAAAGCTCATTTGCAAAGCGATAGGATTCTAAGAATGCCTCATCATCAGAAAATTTGGTCTCGCCCGTACTGTCTGAAGCCACGCGGACATTTCCTTCCTGCTGCGCCCACAGAGATGCAAAACCAAAGAAATAAGAACCGTTCCAGCCGTCGTCTCCCCCCGCAATCGGAAGATACCCTGCATCTTTAATTTTACCCATAGCATCTACAAATTCATCCAGTGTTTTTGGCGGGTTCTTATCGAAATCCAATCCAGCCTCCGAAAGGATAGACCGGTTATAAAGCAGACCGCAGATTTCATTTCCGCTGACCGGATAGCCGAGGACAGCTCCGCCCTTTTCAAAGCCAACCGTTACAGTTTCCCAGCCCTGAATCAGTTCCTGATCCTCCGCCGGTATCAGATCACCGATATCAAGTATCACATCTTCCATTGCAAAAATACTCTGTCCTGACCATAAATTTGCAATATCAGGCCCTGAATCAGTAGACGCTGCCGCCTTAAACGTCTGATGCGCCGCCGACTGATCGGGAATTACGGTAAACTCCACTCTGACCCCAGGATTTTCTTCTTCAAACTTCTTTGCCACCCTGGATACATACCAGTCTTCCTGCTTCATTTTCTGTTCTTCTTCCGAGACCAGTGCAGGCGCTACCCAAACGCTAAGTACTGCCTCTTCTGATTTCTGAGTTTTTGTACCCCCCTCCTGTACTGCCTCTGTTTCCTGTGTGGTACCAGATGATGGTACCTTTTCTGTCTCCTTCGGCTCCTGCTTTGCGCACGCCGCACAGGAAAGAAGCGCTGCTGTTAATGCAATAACCACTGCTCCTTTTTTCATTTTCTGTACCTCCTCCAAATTTTTGATAACTCTATTATCTCTGAATTTACTCATCTTTACAATGTACGCAGCCTGTACGTCTTTGCATAAAACAGGTATTAAAAAATACAACTCAGGAATCCATTTCCTCTGGAGTTGTATTTTTCCGGCATTTTACGTCAAAATTATGCAATTTATACATTATTTTTATTCTTTTTAACAAACATTCCAGGTGTCATGCCCTCATACTTCTTAAAAACCTTTACATAATGACCATCAGAAGAAAACCCGTACGTATCAGCAATCTCCGCCAGACTTTTTCCTTCCATCAGTTCTTTATGCGAACGGTATACCTTAAGCTTCAGTATATAATCTGTCAAATTTGTCTGTGTCTTCTTCTTAAAATATTTGCATGTGTAATCTACACTGAAATGGACATGCTCTGCCACATCCTTTGCACTGATTCTGGAATTACAATGACTATGTATATATTTAACCATACCATCTGTCAGTTCATCTTCATATTCCACAAATCCGTTCTTTCCTGCAAGTTCATAACATTTTTCCAACAGCCGGAGTGTTTCTCTGTGAACCTGTCCAAAAGAATCCAGACGATTCAGCCACGAAAATACCGTATCTGCATCGTTTCGCATTTCTTTAAGACATTCGTCTTCAACCAGCTCAAACATTAAAATCACATACTCCACAGCCCCTGCATATACTTTTTTGGCTTCCGTTTCCGTTACGATCCTGCTTTGCAGCATCATATTTTTAATCATTTCAAGAGCCGTTGACAGCTTCTCATACGTGGCATATTCTGTGGCCGGAATCAACTCCTTTTTCTCTTCCCCCGTCGTTTCAAAAAAGGACATGGAAAGTTCCTGTTTCGCTTCCTCATACTGGCTGCTTATATCCCACGCTTCTCTCTGAATTCTCTTGATCTCTGTTTCCAGACGTACATCAAAATATTGCTTTGCAGAAGTTTTAAGGCGGAAAGATAGTTCCTCCGCCTCCTTCATCGAGCAGCAGGCCAGAAACAGAATGACATAATCCTCCGAATCCACAAAACAACTGCCCCAATATGCCTCGTCCAAAAGGCTTCCCCCAATAGAAGCCACCCGGTACAATACCTTCTTACACTCCCTGCCTGTATCTTTTACAGAGTTTACAAGCAGATATACAGAATTCTGCGGACCTAATCCAAACGCTGCCATTTTTTCTTCAATATCTTCTTTTTTTACAATGATTTTTCGTAAAACAAGATTTAAAAACTCATTGAAAGCAAAATGCTCCCGGTTTCCCTGGCAGTACTCATCCGGAAAAAGCTTTCCCTTTCGTATTTCCTTTGCAGCTTCCTCGACTGTTTCCAGTATTTCCTGAGGCTTTACCGCACTTTTTAATATATAACTGCTGACCCCCAAGTGAATCGCCTTCTGAAGATATTCAAATTCCGAAACGCAGCTGAGTATAATGAATTTCCCGCCAAATCCTCCTTTTTTGGCCTCTGCAATCACAGTAAGGCCGTCTTTTAACGGCATCATGATATCAATCAGAACCAGATCTGGTTTACACTCAAATATTTTCTCCAGTCCGGACACACCGTTTCCTGCTTCCCCTGCAATCATATAGCCATGTTCTTCCCATGGAATAATGGATTTCATTCCCACGCGAACAAGAGGTTCGTCATCTATAATCAGTACTTTTATCATTCTGCTTCATCTCCTGAATATTCAATTCGCCTCGGCGAATTGGTGCGGGCATCCGTCATGCCCCAGTGCAATTTGCTTATGAATGCTGAAGGGGCAGACGAATCGTAACCGATGTACCCTCGCCGGTTTTACTCCTGATTGTCAGCCCGTAATCATCGCCGTAGTTTCTTTTGATGCGCTGATCGATATTCCAAAGCGCAATATTCTCAACTGCCTCGCTAGATCTGTAAATATCCGCTTCATCCGGTGGGCGCAAAATAGCAGCCGCTTTATCCTGGCTCATTCCGACTCCATTATCTGTAATGGTAAATTCCATGGTATCACCAATCCGTCTTCCTCTGATAAAAACTATTCCCAGCCCGTCTCTGCTTAACAGCCCATGATAGATGCTGTTTTCAACGATTGGCTGAAAAGACAGTTTCAGCATAGGGGCCGACAAAAGCTCCTGTTCGATATCGTATTCATCCTTAAACTTATTCTGATACCGCAGTTCCTGTAAATACATATACTTTTTAACATATCCCAGTTCATCAGCAACCGTACTGGTTAAATTGCTGTCTCTGAAATTATATTCCAGCAGACTTGACAATGCCATAATCGACCTGCTGACACTTGCTGCGCCATTAATCTCTGCCAACCAGCGAATTGTATTCAATACATTTCTTACAAAATGAGGCTTGATTTGATTTTGCAAAAGCCTGATTTCGGTCACCCGCTTCTGCTCCTCGTTTCTTTTCAAATTTTCGAAAGAAATCCCCAGATTTTCCACCATCATGTTAAAGCCTTCGCCAAGCACTCCCAATTCATTATCGGGAAGTTCACCGATTTTGACGTTCAAATTCCCTTCCCTGACCTGCTCTGTCATGTCACATAATTTTAATATTGGTCTGACGATCGTTTTTCTCAATAATAATAGAGTTCCGGCAATTGCAACCAGATATAATAACAGGACAATTCCACTGCTCACTCTGATATCACTGACTTCTCCCATAATACTTTTTAGCGGAACTACCGACAGCATGCGGAACGTGGACGTGTATCCCTTGACGACAATATGGTCCTGCATCATTACATACTTTTCATCCTTTTCGCTGTCCAACTGTATAACGGATATCTCTTTTTCCTTTAGTTCCTGTGCCTTTTTGAATAATTCTTCATCATACAAAATACTCGAATCCGGCGACTCTGCCAGACATTTACCAGACTTATCAACAATGAAACTGACCGCTTCAGGAAGCACACCATAAAACTGAGAGGTCAAATACCCTTTATCCGTAGCCGTAATGAAAACTCCCAGATTTTCATTCTCAACAATATTAGTAGCAACATAGAATTTTTCAGTCCCTCGTGAGCTCAAAAGATCCTCTCCCCGGAACATGACCGTCTTATCCGTATAACTTTCCTTTAATGTTCCAAACCAGTCGTAAGCCGCGATTTCGTCATATATTTCACGATAACCGCCATAAGGAGTGTAAGTGTAATTAGTCATCATATTTCCATTATAGTCCATCAATATAAAATAGAAAGGGTAACGGTACCTCTCAATATTGTCCTCCTTTACAGTCCGGGCAATCACCCCCTGCTGGAGCTGGTATCGCTCTTTTAACGGCACATCTTTCATCTGTACCGCCGCTTTCACAATCCTCTCGTCATTTTTATAATAATTTGCCATATCAAATTGCGCCTGCAGGGCATTCGAAAAGTAGAGTGCTGAATTTTCCAGGCTCAAATATGCTGTTTTCAGCACCTTGTCTTCAACCAGCCTGCTTACACTTCCTGATATTTGTACCGTTTGGAAAATAAAAGGGAGCAGAAAACACAGCAGCAGAATCATCGTAATTTTTCCATTTATCGATTTTCTCTTCTTCATATGTTTTCCGCCCTTTCCACAATACTATTTCTGCTCAATTGTCCCTTTTAAGAGTCGTTTATATTGTTCATAACCTGCCTTGTACTGTTTTACTTCTCTCTTAACAGGTCTGTATCTTTCTTTTACACTCTGTTCAGAGGCAGCCTCATGAAGTGTATGATATTTTCCAAGTCCCAGCCCGCACAGCATCGCAGCACCCACTGATGCAGTCTCTGTTTCCCCGCAGGTATGAATCTCCATTCCGGTCACACCCGCCTTAATTCTGCACCATATATCGCTCTTCGCTCCGCCGCCCATGGAGATGATACAGCCTCCGTTCCCTTTGCTTATTTCTTCAAGTAGGAGAAGGTTTTCTTTTAACATATAGCTTACCCCTTCCATCAATGCTCTGACAAAATCCTCTTTTCGGCTGCGAAGCCCTACGCCAAGGAATCCTCCCCGATATTCCGGGGCATGATATGGCTGCAGCGAGCCAGCCAGATAAGGAAGCATAATGACACCGCCAGCCAGCGGCTCCGATTGTTCTGCAAGGCGGTTAAGTAATTCATAAACATCTTCACCATTTTTCTCCGCCTCTGCCTTTTCCAACTCACAAAAGGTATCTTTGAACCATTTAAGTATAATGCCTGCCGTCATACATACCGGAAGCAAAAGCCGCAGTTCTCTTTTGTAATGTCTGTATACAGGTATACGGAATTCCGTGTTTATCCTTGTATCTGTAATCGTTTTTCCAATACACAAAGCAGTCCCGGTCGTCTCTGTAATCATACCAGGGGAGAGATTCCCGGCTCCTATCGCTCCGCATACCTGATCCATAGCACCGGTTATCACCATTGCCTCAGAGTTAATTCCTAACTCACTTGCTGCTTCCCCTTTGATCTTAGATACCACCTCCCCACACTCAAGGGCAGGTGGTATCTTATCCGGACTAATACCGATACTCTGTAAAATTTCGTTCCAAACACAGTCTTTTTCTAAATCGAAATATCCAGTTGTAGACATCAGTGATTTTTCTGTCACCATGCAGCCCGTTAATTTATATATAAGAAAGTCTTCCAACAAAAGGAAATGCTTAGCCTCTGCATAGATCTGCGGCCTTTTTTCTTTAAACCAGAGAAGCTTGCTTAAGGGACAAAATTCATTGCATTCTGGAATTCCTGTCTTCTGATAGAATTCCTCCTCCCGTACAATGTCCCGGATTTTGCCAGCTTCTTCCCCAGCGCGCCCGTCCAGCCACACAACTGCATCATGCAATGGTTTTCCCTTTTCACTAATAGGAATCATGGTTTCTCCCTGACTGGTAACTGTTATTCCACAAATGCAATCTCCTCCAACCATTTGTGAAACTGCGAGAATCCCCTGCTTAGCATAATTCCAGTAAGTTTCTGCTGGCAAGGTTATGTATTCACCTTCCGTAATCAATTGATATTCCATATTTTCAGAGGCAACAATTTTAAATGCCGAATTAAGGGCGCTTACTTTTATCGCAGTAGTACCTGCATCAATCGTTAGAAACAATTCTTTTGCTTCCCCCAAGATCACACCTCCACATACTCGATTTCAAGCATCTCACAAAGCATTCTCCATCGTACTGCGATATCCCCCAGACAAATGACCTCATGATGTGTTCCCCCCTGTTTCAGCCATGCCTCCACACAATTCGTCACACCGGAATCCGGCCTGAAAAAGAAATAAGGCATCTCACATCGCTGCAAATCCTCTCTGTCCAGAATTTCCCCTTTAGCCACTACAAGGCGGAATTTTTCTCCCTTCACTGACACCATACTGACTAAAGTAGCCCGGCCCTGTCGTGGTACAAACATAACAGTCGGTGGATTTTCTAATCCACCCTCTCCCAGAAAGCGGTCTATCAGCTTCGGTTTTCTTCCAGCAGCAGCCGTCTTATAGTTGCCTTCTCCTGCGTGGCAGAAGAGTATCGATTCGGTACGAGCGTCCATCATATACATTTCAGTAAAGCCCGAAGACATACCACTTAAAATATTGGCAGATCTGACCATTGCCGCGCAAATCACATCGCCTTCTGCTGCATATCCATACCCTTCTCCCATCAGTTTTGATGCTGCATATAAGGGAAGCTGCCGAAATCTGCCATCCTGCCCGAACATATCAAAATGTGCAGTAAATCCGTCATAGTGATTGTCTTCCAGATACCGTTTAAAGCCAAGATACTCTTTAATTGCCGTCCAGTGGCTCTCCTCCGTTAATTTTTCATCTAATGAAAATTCTTGTCTGTCCGCCTCTATCACATTTTGAATCTCTTCTTCCTGTAAATTCTGCATCCTGCTATAGATACACCCCAGATCATCATGACAGATTTCTACTCCAAGCTTTTCAAAAAGCTGCACCTCATCTGTCAGTATATCGCCCATCCCCTGCATGCGCCCCATCGTGCCAATCCTCATGTGAGCAAGCTCACTTTTTGTTCTTACTGCCCTGGCAAAGTCCTCAATAAATTCTCGAAATCTATGGTCGAAACGGCTGCCTGCATAGGTCTGATAAGGGATACCCAGCCGCATTAGAATATTACAGTTATCCTGTGCTCCATGAATTCCCTGATTAATCGTTAAATCAAGTTCATTAAATGATGAAGCTACCTCATCGTCTGTCTGTAATACTGCGACTGCCAGAGGCAGTCTGTTATTTTGTACTGCCTTTAACAGCCATGCTCCCTGGGAATAAGCCAACAGCACAATCAGAATTCCATCCAATTCCATCGCGTTATAAGAAGCTGTAATTTTTTCAATCTTCGCACGGTTCGTTCCTATTTCTTCAAAAACAAGCTCAATATCGTTAGAAAACATATTCACTATTGACTGTGCATATCTTTTCTGTCTCTCAAGAATTCCTGGAAAAGTATCCTCATATCCATCTGTCATTAAACCTAAAAGGCCAATCCTCGTTTTTCTATTCCCATGCATAGTAAATCCCCCCTATTCTCCTATGATCTGTACCTGAATCTGTCTCGTCCTGGTATGCGTCTGGTCAAAATCGACAAAATAGACATGTCCAAATTTTCCCATATCCAGGCTTCCATCCGCTACCACAATTGACTCACTTCTTCCTAAAAAAGCAGAACGCAGATGGCCGTCAGTATTTAAGGTTTCCGGTTTATCCTCTCCATGTTCCCGTGAAAATTCAGTAAGCTTTGGTCCCGGATGCATATACTGTCCCTCGACTCTGCATGTAGGAATTATTTTTTCGAAAATGTCCCATAAATCCTGCTGAAGATATTCCAACCCGGTATAAGTCGTATCAAAAGAGCATTCCTGAATCATCACGGAACAGGTTGTATGATGGGTATAAACGAGACAGATCCCATCTTTTATATGTGAATTTTCTACAACGCGTCTTACCTGATCGGTAATTTGGTGAAACGAGGGGCGCCCCCCCGCAGACTGTACCTCTAACGCCTCCCTAAAAACCTTCATATTGATTTACCCGCCCTTTCTTCATCTCATCATATGCTCTTCTGACTCCCCGGATCATCTCGTCTACCTTTGCCGCAGGTGATTCAGAATTTATAATACCTGACGCCGCACCGACTCCATCTGCTCCTAAAAGAATCATCTGATAAACCTGTTCTCCTGTATGAATGCCTGCCGCCTGTTCTACCAGAATATCCGGCGATACCTCCCTGACCGCTTTTATGGATGCCTCTACATACTCTCTGCTGCTGATATTCCCCTGTCCAATCAGTCCCGCTGGTTCCGGATTGATGATATCCGGCTGAAACTGTGCAATTGCCCTTGTCTCTTCAATCGTATCTGCACAGGCAAATGATAACATGTCGAGTTCCCTGGCACGATATATCGTCTCACGGATTGCCGGCAGTGTCAATGGGCGCTCACAATGATTCAGCACCACCCCCTGTGCTCCCGCCGCCCGCAATGCTTCCGGAAGTACGTCAGCCATCCCCCTCCCCGGTCTGAGAGTATCCATATACGGGGCAAAAACAAGCAACTTTTCTGTATTTTCCGCAACCCTTCTGATATCTACATACGGAGCTAAAAATATGACATCAATATCATATTTCACAGAAGCCCGGTCTGCCGCTTTTGCTAATTCCAGCACCGCGTCTCCATAGATATAGTTTTTTACTCCCACCTCAAAAAAAGGGCCTTTTATCCTCGCTTTCAACATTAACACCTCCATTTATTTTAGCTGCAGCTCCACATCTTTTATGTTTCTTTAGCTCTTGGAATTCCTTGACTGTTCGGATTCCTTACCACTATGCTATCATAAAATCAAATCTCTTTCAATACATTTTGACCGTTTTATTCATTTTTGTGATTGTTTCGATTATATTTTCCATTTTTTTCCTATTACTGACGTTTTCTCTCCTTTCTGGAATTTAATTTGCCATTTCGGAGATTTTATGCTACCATCAGCATAGGTCTATTCTAGCACTGCATTCCTTTGTTTTAGCCAGTTCAGCCTCTGCTCCTGTATACATTTGCCCTGAGGCTGTATTAAAACTGACACGAATCACCAAATTTTACGGAAAGCAGTTCTAAATATTTACGCGGAAAGGATTGCGCTATGAAAAAAAATGAAATGCGCAAAGAAATTCTTCTTAAAGAATTGCAAAAAGAAGGAAGACTTACAATCGATCAGGTCCAAAATTTATTAAATATTTCTGCATCTACTGCCAGACGGCTTGTTGTTGAGCTGGAACAGGATAACTGTCTCATCCGCTGTTTCGGCGGTATTCAGAAAATCCAGCCTGCCGGGTGGAAATATTCCTATGAAGAGACACAGGATATGCATGCTGACGCCAAAAAGAAGATCGCAGAGCTTGCCGCAATGCTGGTTAAAGAAGGCGATGTCATTTATTTAAGCGGAGGCAGTACTGTAAAATACATGGCTCTTTCACTAAAGCAGAGGTTGGAATCAGGTGAATTAAAAAACATCTCCGTGATAACCAATTCGCTTGTTTCTGCTGAGGTTTTAACCGGATATACTGACGTCATTATGCCTGGTGGAGTATACCGTAAGACGCTTCAGGTATTAGATGGCAGCCTGACCGAAAAAAATCTGCGCAGCATGTGTTTTACAACTGCTTTTTTAGGAGTAGTTGCAGTTAGTGAAACAGAGGGATTCATGACCTCTGATATAGCAACAAACAGCATTATTGAGGTAATTCTTTCTAAGTCTTCCACTTTTTATGTCCTTGCTGATTCTTCTAAATTTGGTAAAAACTCACTTGTCAGCTATGGATATGTGAAAGAAGCGGCAGGAATTATTACAGATGAACATCTGCCATCATCCACAAAGAGTTCTCTGGAGAATAAAGGGGCGGTTTTCTATATAGCATGACAAATCATGAATCCATTTAAAGTATTTGAAGAACAAAAGCCAATATTATTTTGAATTAATTATTCTTTTTTTGACTATTTTATTCATTTTCTATTGACTTTTGTTCTGTTCTTCTCTACAATGAGGATCATATCAATACTTTACAGGAGGATTCATTATGGCTTGTTTTCATGATTGTTTACAAATTATGTCGGATCGTCGTCCTACGTTCCATGATGTAACAGAAAAAGCTGCCGCTTTTGCCCGTAATTCCGGTATTACTGACGGCTTGATGACCGTATTTTCCCAGCACACTACCTGCAGCGTATTTATCCAGGAACAGTCTGATGATGTGAATTATTGGGGAACTCAATTTATTTTACAGGACATGGTGGATGGCCTGTCCAAATTATTTCCTACCTGTGAAACAGAAAGCCAATATCTGCATCCAGGACCATTACACATACAAATTGCAGGAGAACAGCGAAATGAAGAGGCATTTTGGAGTTTGAATACGGATGCTCACCTTCGATCGGTCTTACTGGGCCGTTCGGTCTGTGTCCCCATCATCAACGGCAGCCTGCAGCTTGGCGAGTTTGGCCGCATTTATTTTGCTGATTTTGATCAGGTTCGCTCCAGAGAACGTACTGTGCGATTTACGATCACCGGCTGAATCAACCGCCAAACCGCATTAGTATGGAGTTGTGTATCCTGCCAGAGGGCCTTTTGCGTAATAGGACTACTTTCCTAATTACACAAAAAAACTGCTACACCCTAATAATGTTCGTGTGGCAGTTTCTCTCCAGCAACCGCTGAAAACCTATTTTCCTGATAAACCGTATAATCCCTTAACAATTCCATTTCACCTTCACCGGATGCAGTTCATCCGGCACGCAGACCTGTTTCAGTGAATCTACGGCTTTTTCCAACTCTTTGGAAGCTATTTGATCATAAACCTCAGCACCTTGTTCCAGTCCGGCCTGGCTGTATGCTGCGGCTGCGGCCCCATAAAACAGAAATCCCAGCGCACTGGTCGGCGTATGGACCGAAGCACATGCTGTTGAAACCGCTCGCGCCGCAGCCTGCGCGGTCGGATTATCCGCCATATTCCGGGCAAGCTGCCCCGCTTCCTTAATTACCGGTTTTATCTCACTTAATTTACCGCTTCCTTTTAAATATTCTTCACATACCAGTATCGTATCCCTCAGACACGCATTCCCCGGGCACTCGTTCTCATAAATTCCAAGGAAATTATCTTTCGCATAGCCAACAGCCCAGCCCGCCAGCGTTTTTTCATTCTGTGTTTCAATAAGACGCATCAGAGCAATACATTCCGCAGAATTGACATCACCAAGCATTTTTCTTAATTTAGGCATAGTTTTTCTCCTGTTCCTTCTCTCATCTTTCACACAATTTTATCATACCATACTCCCAAACACATTGCCAGACGCTTCGCGGTCTTTCCCAGCCAGTTGCAGTTCCCAGGGGCTGGCAGGCACTGGGAACTGTAGCTGGCCATTTATCATTGTAAGTATTTGTAAACCTTTCTTAATTTTCATTTTTCTTCCAACCTGCTATAATCTAATTGGCAGCAATCGAAAAACACAACGAATTTAATGGAGGTTTTCAATGAAAAAATTAACCGGAAGTCTGCTTCTCTCACTTTTATGCGTCACAGCCGTCTTCGCCTCTGGATTTGCGTTCCGATCAAAGGCGGACACAGGTACGGCTCCTTCTTCCGTCCGGATCTATGGAACGGTAAATCAGACCAGCGACGGCCGACTGTCCATTACCCGCCAGGACGGAGATTTTGCAGGACAGGAGTTTATCATCAATGTATCAGAAGAAACCAGAATTTTGGACGCAGTAAACGGATATCCCGTCTCACTTGATGCACTGACAAGCGGTGAAACCATTTACGCCTATATCAGTCCGGCCATGACGTTAAGTCTTCCGCCGATGTCCCATGGAGAGATGATTCTCTGCAGCATCCCGGCCGACTTCAAAGTCCCGGACTATATTACAGTCGATGCGTTAACGGTTGCCGGCGACGGCGTTTCCGGTACCATCAAGGCGGATAACCAAACGACCTATACCGTTCAGTCCGACACACAGATTCTCCCTTATCTCACGAGAAATATCGTCACCCTGCAGGACCTGGTAAAAGGCAGGAAATGTCTCGTCTGGACACAGTCCGGTTCCAATACTGCATATAAAATCGTAGCCTTTGCCGGCTCAGCCGGTACAGACGGCACAGGTGACGTGCTGTTACCTCGCGGCTGGTCTTCCAGGGACGGAAGCTGGTATTACTATGACAGTACCGGAAGCCTCCATAAAGGCTGGTTAAACGACAGCGGCGACTGGTATTACTTAAATCCGGAAACCGGCGTCATGCAGACAGGTTTCCTCACGCTTGACGGAAAAACCTACTACTTACAGGAAAACGGAAAAATGCTGACCAGGGCGAAGACTTTCACCCCGGATGCGGACGGCGTTCTTCATTAAGATATACGTACCACTCAGCACAGACAGCTGAAAACCGGAAAACAAAGGGAAGCGGTAAACGCCACAAGCATTTACCGCTTCCCTCTGTATCTTACATATCTTACAGATTCTTATGGAGCTGCAGCCCCATAAAGCGTCCCTTTTCCCGGTTCTATTTTGCAATTACCTTCACAAATTTCTTCTTACCGCGCTTCACTACGACGCCTTCTCCCTGCAGACTCTCTTTTGTAAATACAGCCTTCACATCATTGACTGCATTGCCGTCAACAGATACGCCGCCCTGCTCCACATTGCGTCTCGCCTCGGAACGGGAACCGGCAAGGCCGGATTTATGAAGAATATCCAGAATATCGATGGTTCCGTCTCTGAAATCCTCAGACGTCAGTTCGCAGGTTGGCATATCAGCCGCATTCCCGCCGGTAAACAGCTCGCGGGCGCTCTTCTGAGATTTTTCCGCCTCTTCCTCGCCGTGAACCAGTTTTGTCAGCTCGTAAGCCAGGATTTCCTTTGCCTGATTTAACTGGCTTCCCTCCCACTGATCCATCTCATTGATCTGCTCAATCGGCAGGAAGGTCAGCATGCGGAGACATTTTAAGACATCTGCGTCTCCTACATTTCTCCAGTACTGATAGAAGTCAAACGGCGTGGTCTTGTTTGGATCGAGCCATACTGCACCAGACTGCGTCTTGCCCATCTTCTTGCCCTCGGAGTTGAGAAGCAGGGTGATGGTCATGGCGTGGGCATCTTTTCCCAGTTTCCGGCGGATCAGCTCTGTGCCGCCCAGCATGTTGCTCCACTGATCGTCGCCGCCAAACTGCATATTACAGCCGTAACGCTTAAACAGCTCATAGAAATCGTAGCTCTGCATGATCATGTAGTTGAACTCCAGGAAGCTTAAGCCTTTCTCCATACGCTGCTTATAGCACTCCGCCCTCAGCATGTTGTTGACGGAGAAATGTGTTCCCACCTCACGCAGAAAATCGACGTAGTTCAAATCCAGCAGCCAGTCTGCATTGTTGACCATCATGGCCTTTCCTTCAGAAAAATCGATAAAACGGCTCATCTGCTTCTTGAAACAGTCACAGTTGTGCTGAATCGTCTCCACAGTCATCATCTGGCGTAAATCACTGCGCCCTGACGGATCGCCGATCATTCCGGTACCGCCTCCGATCAGCGCGATCGGTTTATTTCCAGCCTCCTGTAAACGCTTCATCAGACAAAGCGCCATAAAATGTCCTACGTGAAGGCTGTCCGCGGTTGGATCAAAGCCGATATAGAATACAGCTTTCCCTTCATTGATCATTTTACTGATCTCTTCTTCATTCGTCACCTGGGCAATGAGGCCGCGGGCTTTCAGTTCTTCGTATGCTGTCATAATTGTTTTCTCCTTTTCCTGTAATTATTTTGTGATACAAAAAAGTCCCGTCCTGTTCAAAGGACGAGACTGTAATCCCGTGTTACCACCTTAATTTATAAACGGCTCACGCCGTTTACCTTTTCGAGTACGATTCTTATACTCTAGCACGATAACGTGTGCAGGAATCCGTCACAGTCTACTCACCGGTCCACAGGACCTTAAGTCCTTTTTCCATCGGTTTTCAGTGTGAAGCTCAAAGATGTATTCATAATCCGCTTTCCACGCGCCTCTCATCGGCCGGCTGCTTTCTGTGTGCTTTTGCGTATTATTACTTGTTCTTATCAACGCCTGTTTAAACTTATGAAGTTATTGATTAGTATATGAGGTTTCGATTTATTTGTCAAGAGCCTAATTTTATTTCCGGCCCGCTATCTGTCATAAACCAGCTTTGACACCGATTTCTCTTTTGCGAATCCCGGAATCTGATACAGCACCAGAACGTCCGTAATCTCCTGTTCCTCCATCCACTCCTTCAAATTCAGGTTCAGATACCGCAGATCCGCCATATAAACGGTTCCGAAATGATTGGCGGCAAACACCGCGAAGCTGTGGGCATAGGAGTCTTTGATCATGAGCAGTTTCTTCTCCTTCTGATCTCCCGTGATACTCCTGTTTTCGATTTTGGTTATGGCATGATTGCCGTCGAGGTACACGGCGTATTTGTCCTTCCCCTCCAACGCACCGGGAAAGTAAAGGGAATCGTATTCTTTCGGCTCCCCATCGAAGGATACCCGGTAATCCTTTTCTTCCTTCGGCTGCCACACTTCAATGGTGTCGTACCGCCACGGAACATTGAGTTTGGAATATACCGTCCCGTGAAACTCGCTGTTTACCGTCTGAATATCAAACATCTCTTCCGTCCACGGAGTAAGCCCCACGGACTCCGCCCACAGCCGGTATCCCAGATACGCTCCTCTGGCTGTCCAGTGATGGTCCGTACGGTAATACAGCGCTTCTTCCCGAAACCGTTTTAAATATTCTTCTGCCGGAAGCACCGTCTCCCGGGAACCTCCCGCTTCCTTTAAGCTTCTGCACAGCATCCCGGTCACCCGGCCCTGATCGTAGGGTGCAGCGAGAAACGGCAGGCGTTCTGTGATGATCTGAGACGCAGACGGTACCAGCATCACCCTGACATGATCCTTCCCCAGAGATTTCTCTGCGGCCCCCGTAAATGCGGCCAGCTTTCCGATATTTTTATTCAGCTGCTCCCCTTCCAGGTCCTCTGTGTCAAACTTCTCAATCAGATATCCGTCTTTTCCGAAATAGACGCCGTTCACATCTTCCTGCAGGGCAAGACGTTCTGTCGTAACCTTCATTCCGATCCAGACGTTTCTTCCCGGGAACTGATCGCTCAAGTACTGCTCATACTTCTCTCCATAGCTTCCATTCAGCAGGGATTTCACCGAAAATTCCGGTTTTTTCTGTAAATACCGGTTCTCCGAATCGGAAAAAGCCTTCTGCGGTGTGACGATACTCAACAGCGACAGCACTCCCAAAAAGCCCAGAAACAGGAATGTCACTCCTCTGCCACTGTGTTTTTCTTTCTCCATAGTTCTCCTTATTACCAGCCTTTCGCCTTCTTCTAAAACCTGAAATACAGGAACGGATTATAGCTGGCATCTACCAGAAATGCCACAGACATCACGAGAACAACAGCTACAAACAGAAGCTCCGCCGTCTCCCTCACCCGTCCCTTCATCTTCCTGCACAGAGTGCCCGGCAGCGGTGTGGAGCCCAGAACAGACGCCGCGATAAGAGGCAGACTGGTCACCAGCAAATACCACGTTCTCCGGCTTGTAAAGGCAATGCCTCCGGCACCGGCCATCTGCATCAGATACCGAAGCCCACCGCCCATATCTTCATGCGCGAACAGGACCCATCCGAGAAAAACAAAAATCATGGCGTATGCGCTTCTGACCGGGGAGGGCAGTTTCTCCAGATACGGTTTTAACAGCAGCTTCTCAAGCAGCAGAAGCACGCCGAAGTAAAGCCCCCAAAGGATATAATTCCACGCCGCTCCGTGCCAGATTCCCGTAAGCAGCCAGACGATCAGAATGTTCCGTATCTGCACCGCCGCGCCCTTCCGGTTGCCGCCCAACGGAATGTACACGTATTCCTTAAACCATGTGCTTAAGGTAATATGCCACCTGCGCCAGAAATCCGTGATGCTTTTCGCTGTGTAGGGATAACGGAAATTCTCCGGAAAATGAAAGCCCATCATCGCTCCCAGTCCCATGGCCATATCCGAATAGCCGGAAAAATCAAAGTAAATCTGCATGCCAAACGCCAGAATCCCCAGCCACATCATCAAAACGGTACGCTCGGCATCCGGAACGCCCGAAATCTGTGTCCACAGAGCGCCCGTGGTATTGGCAATCAGCACCTTCTTGCCCAGACCCACGGTAAACAGAAACACTCCCCTGGAAAATCCGGCGAAGTTCTCAGTCCGCTCCCGCAGTTCCTCTGCGATGGTGTGATACCTCACGATCGGCCCGGCGATCAGCTGGGGAAACATGGAGACATAGGCTCCGAAATCAATGATATTCTTCTGTGGAGCGGCCTCTTTCCGGTATATATCGATAGTATACGACATGGTCTGAAACGTATAAAAGGAAATACCGATCGGAAGCGCCAGCCCCGGCAGGGGAAGCGGAATCCCTAAAAGCCGCCCCACGGTCTCCATCAGGAAATCCGCGTATTTAAAAACTCCTAAAAGTCCCAGATTGATGATGACGGAGGAGGCCACACAGAGCCTGGCCCGCTGCTGTTTTCCCTCCTCCATAAAACGCCATACCAGCCTCCCATGGATGTAATCGACCAGAGTGGAAAACAGCAGCAAAGAGATATACACCGGTTCTCCCCAGCCATAAAAAATGAGGCTCCCAAGGAACAGAACCCCATTGCGGTACCTCCTGGGAGCGACAAAATATACAATCAACAGAACCGGCAGAAACCGGAATAAGAATAACAGGCTGGAAAATACCATGTTTATCCCTCAAAAAATGCGTTAATTGCATCGACAGCCTTCTTGTTTTCTTCCTGTGCAGATTGAAGAGCCGCCTCTTCGCCCTCGGCCTGTGCTTCGTCTGAAGCAGTCCCCAGCATCACAAAGAAGACGTAATCTCCGTGGCGTACGACTTCGGAAGCCTCCACCTTGCTGATGTTCATAGGATACTGCACGGAATCTTCCACAAGACGGGTGCGGTAAGCCTCAAGAAGCTTCGCTACCTCCTCGCCCTTTCCCTCCTTCGCCTTAATGGCGGCATAGGTGTCCACATGAACACTGATCATCGGCCCTTCCGCGATGAATTCCTCGTATAAATCCTCCGGAACTCCGAATATATCGTTTAATGCCTGTGCGTCATAAGGCGCGCTCGGAATATAGTTTTCTCCATATGCCTCTTTTACAGCCTGGTGTACCTTCTCTAAATCCACCGTTACCGCCTGTGTGCTCTCAGCCACGGTTCCAGAACTGCCGTTATCCGGGCCCTTTCCGCCTCCGCAGGCTGTAAGACTTATGGCTGTCAGAACCATTGCAGTTACATATACTGATTTTCTCATAATTTTCTCCTTTTTCTGTTCTGCTTATGCGGATTCATTATAATATAAAAACAGTAATTTATCTATAGCATATCTCCTACAAAATACTGACAGATCTCTTACGAACCCGGCGTCCTGTGTCAGATGCGTTACCATTCAAAATCGTCAAATCCATAGATTAACGGATAAGGTGCACAGTCCCGCAGGGGAGCCTGGATCGTGCCCTTCACACTTCTGCTGAACGCGGGCCTGCGCGTGGCTGCCTTCGTCCTGTTCCTGATCAGCCGGTCGTTTCTCCCCAGTTCACCCACATAATATCCATCCTGATCATAAATATCTCTGCCGAAAAACTTCCCCAGCACCGTGCCGTCACAGGCCACCAGATACTCCTTCTGTCTGACTCCCACATATCTGCCGCCCCAGGTCCAGAATCGTTCCATACTCTCACACCATTTCCTTTTCTCAAATATTTTCTCATATCATACACTATTTTTGTAAAAAAAGGAACACCCGGATTCCCATGTTTGAACACATTTCCTAAAATTTCGGTCAGGTGTAGATTTTTCCGATATTCTGGTATATAATGGGCAACAACAAAAGAGAAGAATCTAATCTTCAGGAGGATACCATGGGATTTCAATATGTTAACAACCTTCCGACCCCGGATGAGATCAAAGAGCGCTTCCCTCTTCCCGCTGAATTAAAAGAACGGAAAGCAAAGAGAGATCAGGAAGTCAGCGATGTCCTGACCGGCAAAAGTGATAAATTTCTCGTGATCATAGGTCCTTGCTCCGCGGACAATGAGGATTCTGTATGCGACTATGCAGAACGCTTAATTAAGGTACAGGAGAAGACCGCGGACCGCCTCATTATCATTCCGCGTGTTTACACCAACAAGCCGCGTACCACCGGCGAGGGCTACAAGGGAATGCTTCATCAGCCGGACCCGGAAAAGAAACCGGATATGCACGAGGGGCTCATCGCGATCCGCAAGATGCACATGCGTGTATTTGCCGAGACAGGCTTCCCTACAGCCGATGAAATGCTCTATCCGGAAAACATGACCTATCTGGACGATATCATGTCCTACGTAGCCATCGGAGCCCGTTCCGTCGAGAACCAGCAGCACCGTCTGACCGCCAGCGGCTGTGACGTGGCTGTCGGTATGAAGAACCCGACCAGCGGCGACTTATCCGTTATGCTGAACTCCGTCGTTGCGGCACAGCAGGGCCATGATTTTACATACCGTGGCTGGGAGGTAAAGAGCGGCGGCAATCCGCTGGCTCATACCATTCTCCGCGGCGCGGTCAACAAACACGGCCAGTGCATTCCGAACTACCATTTTGAAGATCTGGTTCTGCTTCAGGAGCTTTACGCCAAACGTAACCTGGACAATCCGGCCTGTATTGTGGATACCAACCACTCCAATTCCAATAAGAAATACATGGAACAGATCCGCATTGCCAAAGAGGTTCTTCACAGCAGAAGACACGCGGCTCCTATCAAAGATCTGGTCAAGGGCCTGATGATCGAGAGCTACATCGAACCCGGCAGCCAGAAGGTGGGCGAACACTGCTACGGAAAGTCTATCACCGATCCCTGTCTCGGATGGGAGGATTCCGAGCGGCTGCTTTATGAGATTGCAGAAAACGCATAAAAAAGAGAGAACTGCCGCCCGCATGATTTTTTTCATGCGGGCGGCAGTTTTTATTATCTTATCTTTCGCATCGTATCAATTTTCATCCGTACCGGTCATACAATATCTGTATGATCCGCCACTTTTACAGGAAGTCTGCCGCTCTGTTGTCTGATAGGTCTCCGCATATCACCGGCTTTACGGGACACATTAAGACTCCCCCTTGTTTTTACACATATTTTACAAAAATTTCATCATTAAACTGTTTATTTTTCTGCTTTAGTCTTGTATCGCATTAAAATATATGGTAGAATATAGATAGAATGATTTATCTATATTTCACAGTTCACTAACCATTTCCTGGAAGAGTATCTTAATGTTTTGTCACCCGACGTACGGATTATCCGCCCGCCATAAAAAGGAGGCTGGGATATGCGAACGAAACAAGTTGACATTTATCAGCGTTATACCCCCATCCCCATAGCTGTTTTAATTACGGCAGCCAATTGTTTTGACTGCGACATCTATATCGATAATGGCAAGTCGAAAGTAAATGTAAAAAACTATGATGAGATGAAGAAAGGACTGGTAACGCGGAACAGAAATTTACTATTTTACTTTGACGGCAAGGATGAAAAAGCCGCCGAAGGACGGATTGAGATGTTGTTTCAACCATAATCTGTCAGAAAGGACACTCATATGCCACTGTACACCGATAATTTCAGACCACTTGACACCATATCCGGTTTTTCCGTAAGACCCGGATTGTACGAAGAATTTGGAGCGCGTCTGATACCTGGAGGAGTCAGCTTTACTCTTCATTCACAGGAAGCGACATCCTGCGAACTTTTATTGTTTCACCATAACGAACGCGAACCGTATGCAAGAATCCCCATCCCGGACCGTTACCGGATCGGGAATGTCTACTCCATCATAGTATTTGATCTGGATACCCGGGATTTAGAATATGCGTTCAGCATTGATGGGCCGTATGATCCAAAGAAAGGGCTTATCTTCGACAAAACAAAATACCTTCTGGACATTTATGCGAAAGCCGTTACCGGCCAGGGCACATGGGGCTCTAAGCCGGAAAGCGGCTTTCAGTATAAAGCGAGGGTAGTCTCAGATAATTTCGACTGGGACGACTGCTGCCATCCTCCAATCCCCATGGAGGATTTAGTTATTTATGAGCTCCATGTCAGAGGGTTCACCAGGGATGCCTCTTCCGGCGTCTCGGCTCCCGGCACCTTCCAGGGAATTATCGAAAAGCTTCCCTATCTGGAGGACTTAGGCATCAATGCCATCGAGCTGATGCCCGTCTTTGAATTCGACGAAATGCGCAACGAACGCAGCGTAAACGGGAACATGCTGCTGGATTACTGGGGCTACAATCCCGTCAGTTTCTTTGCCCCCAACACCAGCTACGCCTCAAAAAGCGAGCATAACCACGAAGGCCGGGAACTGAAAACGCTGATCCGCACCATAAAGGAACGCGGCATGGAGGTCTATCTGGATGTCGTCTTCAACCACACGGCGGAAGGCAACGAAAAAGGCGGCTTCTTCTCATTCAAGGGCTTTGACAATCAGATTTACTATATGCTCACTCCCGACGGCTTCTACTATAATTTCAGCGGCTGCGGCAACACCTTAAACTGCAACCATCCGATTGTGCAGCAGATGATTCTGGACTGTCTCCGGTACTGGACCATCCATTACCACGTGGACGGCTTCCGCTTTGATCTGGCCTCTATCCTCGGCCGAAGCGAGGATGGCACGCCCCTTCACAAGCCGCCGCTCCTGGAATCTCTTTCCTACGATCCGGTACTCTCCAGCGCCAAGCTGATCGCCGAGGCCTGGGATGCGGGAGGCCTATACCAGGTGGGTTCCTTCTCCTCCTGGAACCGCTGGGCAGAGTGGAACGGCAAATACCGGGACGACATGCGCCGTTTCCTTAAGGGCGACGACAACATGGCTGCGGCTGCCGTCAGCAGAATCACCGGTTCCCCGGATCTCTATCCGCCGGCCACGCGCGGCTTCAATTCCTCTGTTAATTTCTTAACGTGTCACGACGGCTTTACCCTGTATGATCTGTACAGCTATAATGAGAAGCACACTGAAGCCAACGGCTGGAACAACACGGACGGAGACAATAACAACAACAGCTGGAACTGCGGCGCAGAGGGGGAAACCGACGATCCCGGCATCCTGGAGCTCCGCTTCCGAATGATAAAGAACGCCTGCGCCGTCTTAATGTGCAGCCGCGGAACGCCGATGTTCTTTGCCGGCGACGAATTCGGCAACACCCAGTTTGGCAACAATAACGCCTATTGTCAGGACAACAGCATCTCCTGGCTGGACTGGACCCTGTTACAAAAGAATCACGAACTGTATGAATTTTTTCGGCGCATGATCGCCATACGCAGATCCCATCCGGTGATCCGGCGGGAGACGCTCTCTTCCAGCACCGGTTTTCCCCCGGTCAGCGTACACGGAACCGAGGCCTGGAAAGGGGAAACCACCTCGTATACACACTACGTCGGCATCATGTATGCCGGCAAACACGACGACGGAACGGAGGATATCATCTACCTTGCCGTAAATACCTACTGGGAACCGCTTCCGATCACGCTTCCGCATCTCCCTGAAGGGTTCTTCTGGAATCTCCTTGCAGATACCGGACGGGGCAGCGGCAGTATTCCTGAGACCGTCGATGGCTGGGATGAGGTGATCCGCTATTCTGCATTGGCCCACCCCCGCTCCGTTATGATCCTGAGGGCGGTCCAGAAAGAGCTTTCTTAATTGCATAAAAAATCCATAACTGCTTAACCTGTGCATGTAAGCAGTTATGGATTTTTGTCAGTCTCATATCAGCATATCTTCTCTTAACCAATCAGAGCCGTAATCCCAAAGTAAACCAGGACGATCACTCCAAGGACAATTCTGTAATAACCAAAAAACTTGAAATCGTGTTTTCTGATATATCCCATCAGGAAACGGATTGCGTACACCGATACGATGAACGCCACCACCATACCGAGAAGCAGATAAAAGACCTGCGGACCGGTGAAATGAAGGCCGTATTTTACAATTTTTAAGAAGCTGGCTCCAAACATGACGGGGATTCCCAGGAAGAAGGAAAACTCGGCGGCAGCGCCTCTGGAGCAGCCAAGGATCATGGCGCCCAGAATCGTGGAACCGGACCGGGAGGTACCCGGAACCAGGGACAGGAGCTGGAAAAGGCCGATATAAAGCGCCGTCTGGTAGGAAATATCCCCCACCCGCTGCATCTCAAAATTACGGTTCCGGTTCGCATTCTCTATGACGATGAACAGGACGCCGTAGATAATTAAAGTGGCTGCAACAACATAGCCGTTCATGAGGTATTTTTCCATGATGTCATCGATCAGAAGACCTATGACAGCCGCCGGGATACACGCGAGGATAATCTTGGACCACAACTCCAGTGTAGCCCGCTTCTGCGCAGGTTTCTTCGTCGGAGAAAATGGATTCAGCTTATGGAAGTACATGACCACGACCGCCAGAATCGCCCCCAGCTGGATCACGACCATAAACATGTTTTTAAAATCCTCCGGCTGTTTTAAATGGATGATTTCATCTACCAGTATCATATGGCCCGTACTGCTGATGGGGAGCCATTCGGTAAATCCCTCCACAATTCCAAGTACGATTACCTTTAATGTCTCAATTATGCTCATCTTTTATTTTCCGTCTCCATTCTTATATATTTTCAATCTGCCAGTCTATGGGCTCCAGCCCGTTGGCTTTTAAATACTCATTGGTTTTACTGAAATGCCTGCAGCCGAAAAATCCACGGAACGCCGATAACGGACTGGGATGAGGCGCCTCCAGAATCAGATGCTTCGGATTGGTCAGCATACTCTTTTTGTTCTGTGCCGGCCGGCCCCATAATAAGAATACCATGGGACGGTCCTGCTCGTTTAAAATCTTAATAGCCGCGTCCGTAAACGTCTCCCATCCGATTCCCTGGTGGGAGTTAGCCGCGTGAGCACGGACTGTCAGCACAGTATTAAGAAGCATAACACCCTGATCCGCCCACTTCTTTAAGTACCCGTTATTGGGGATATCGCATCCCAGATCATCATGCAGTTCCTGATAAATATTGACCAGGGACGGCGGAATCTCCACATCCGGCTTAACAGAAAAGCAGAGGCCGTGCGCCTGCCCGTAGTTGTGGTAGGGGTCCTGCCCCAGAATCACCACCTTTACCCTGGAAAGGGGTGTAAACTGAAACGCATTGAAGATGTCATCCGCCTCCGGGAAGACTCTTCTCGTCTCGTACTCATGTTTGACCTTCTTATAAAGTTCCCTGTAATATGGCTTTTTAAACTCCACGCTCAGTGGCTCCAGCCAGTCATTATCGATCGCACCCATATTGCTGTAATTTCCTTTCGTATTGTTCTGTATTACCTGCCTGATCCCCTCCGCTATAATCTCATGGGCAGTCCCCGGTCCGCCAGGAAACGTTTTAACTCCATGATCTCCAGCTCCTTATAGTGGAACAGGGAGGCCGCCAGCGCAGCATCTGCCTTTCCCTTCGTCAGGGCATTGTAAAAATGCTCTGTCGTCCCTGCGCCGCCCGATGCGATAACCGGTACGGATACAGAGTCTGCAATAACTGCGTTCAGTTCATCGTCATATCCGGCCTTTGTGCCGTCGCAGTCCATGCTGGTAAGGAGAATCTCCCCCGCGCCCATGTGGTCCGCCTTCATGGCCCATTCTACAGCATCGAGCCCCGTATCGATACGGCCGCCGTTTTTGTATACATTCCAGCCGCTTCCGTCTTCCCGCCTTCTGGCATCGATGGCAACGACCACACACTGGCGCCCGAATTTATCTGCAGCCTCGGAGATCAGTTCCGGTGTATTGATGGCAGAGGAATTGATGGATATCTTATCCGCCCCCTCCCGCAGAAGCAGTTTAAAATCATCAACCGTACGGATACCGCCGCCCACGGTAAATGGAATAAAAACTGTTTCCGCCACGCGGCGCACCATATCCACCACCGTGCTCCGGTTATCGGAGGAAGCCGTAATGTCCAGAAAAACCAGTTCATCCGCCCCGGCCTTATCGTATGCGGCCGCGATCTCCACCGGATCTCCTGCATCCTTTAAATTCACGAAATTGACGCCCTTCACCACGCGTCCGTTATGTACATCGAGACATGGAATAATCCTTTTCGTCAGCATCCAGCCACCTCCTATGGTAATTCAATGAAATTTTTCAAAATCTTTAATCCAGTGGTACCGCTCTTTTCCGGATGGAACTGGCAGGCAAATACGTTGCCGTGCTCCACGGAGGCGTGAAAACGGACACCGTAAACAGAGGACGCCGCCACATCCTCTTCCTTCTCCGCCTTTAAATAATATGAATGGACAAAATACACATATTCCCCGGAAGCCAGTCCTTTAAAAAGCTTTGCATCCGGACGGATGTCCAGACAGTTCCAGCCCATGTGGGGCACCTTAAGCCCCGGCGTATCCGGAAATCTCACAATCTCCCCCGGAAGAATTCCGAGACCGGAGACCCCTTCACTCTCCCCGCTCCGTTCAAATAAAAGCTGCAGTCCCAGACAAATCCCCAAAAACGGAGTCCCCTGGTCTGCCACGTGGTGAATCACCTCCACCAGTCCATATTGGCGGAGCTTCCCCATGGCGTCTCCGAACGAACCAACCCCAGGCAGAATCACCTTATCCGCAGAAAGAATCGTCTTTTCATCCCGGCTGATGACCGGCTGTTCTCCCAATGCATCCAGCGCCTTTTCCACACTTCTCAAATTTCCGGCATCGTAATCAATAATCGCTATCATGGCCGTCACCTCGTATCGCCTTTTTTCAACATTCTATCACAGGAACCCTCATTGTTCAACATTCAACCGCCGATTACACCAATTCCGGCTGCAGCCGCCTCCTCCGGTGTCTCAGACGGCCACTCCTCTATAACGTCCTTATAAACTCCACGGAATTCATCGGAACAGACACGGCACGTTCCCCCATTTCAGCGGAAAGCTGCGCAAATTTCCCATGTATCCGGTACATATGAGCCTTTTTATTCAGTGATACCGTCTTCTCAAACGGCCACCGAATCACCGTAGGCGTGCCAAACCCCACTCCCAGCTCAAGGATCAGCAGTTTTTTATTAAGAGTACCGGCCAGCCAGGCCGTATACCGGTTCCACTGAGGCAGATATCCCTCCTCAATATAGGTTTCCGCCTGAATGGTATTTCCCGTAAGCGGAGCGCCGCAGTGGGGGCAAATATCCTCCGGAATCTCCCCCGGCTCCCAGATATCCTTCGTACAGGAGCGTGAGCACTGGCGCCACGTCTCATTTCCGCATGGCGCCACAATCCTCGCCGCCTCGATCCCTGACTCAAAAATCCTGGCGTCCGTCACCGTAGTCACCAGAAAAAAATCCTTTCCCTCCGTCAACTCCGCCAGCTTCCCATACCCCTCATCAAGATCCGGAACAAGCTCCGCCCTCCACTCTTCCCCCAGACCGATCAATAACTTCTCACACTCATCGATTTCCTGTCTTATATTCTGATTTTCTTTCATTCTTATCTCCCTTTCCCATCCTGCTCACTCACCAGCCCTGCCTCATCAGCCCTGGTGCCTGCTTACCAATTACCCCTCATTATACATCATGCCCTCCCACTCGAAAAGTCTTTTCTTATTACCAACCACCTGTTTTATTCTTCCCCTCCCTCATACAGCCAGTACACAGCCCCATAGCTTCCGGGCGGCGCGGGGAGTGGGAGGGACGGGGGAGCGAACTGTTTCCTTTTCTGAGGTTCGCAGGAACTTGAGCAGACAGGCAGGAAAAAGGGGTGGTGAAAGTTGGCCTCAAAGCCAACTTTCAAGAGAACACGGAGGCGAAGTCCTTCAGGAGTTCGGCGGAGTTTTCTCGATCCGCCCCTTTTTCCTGCCTGTCTGCTCTAGTACCTGCCACCGAAGAAACGAGAAACGGTTCGATCCCCGTCCCTCCCACTCCCCGCGCCGCCCGGAAGCTATGGGGCGTTACCTCCCTCCAAAAAAGAATCAACATCTGCCTCATTTTTCTTGAGTTTCCCCACCTCCCTATGCTATACTTAGTCAGAATAAGATTTCAGATGAACAGAAGGAAGACTTTAATGATGAATACAGACAAACAAAGACACAAGAGACTGAAACGCCCCTCCCCGTTTCTGGGGGCCTGCGTAGCGGTTGCCGTGCTCGCACTGCTGCTGGTTATCTATAACATTTCCAAACCGGTTCCCATGGTTGGAAGCAAGACCATCACCATCGATGTGGTTTACAAAGACGGAAAAGAAGACAGCTATCACGTCACCACCGAAGCACAGTACTTAAAAGGAGCAGCGGACGCCATTCCGGAGCTCACCCTGGACGGCACAGTCACAGAAGAATACGGTCTGATGATAACCACGGTCAATGGAGTGCGGGCGGACTACACACAGGATGGCGCCTACTGGGCGCTGCTTCTAAATGATGAGCCCTGCAACTACGGCATCAGTATGCAGCCCATTAAAGACGGCGAACACTACAAACTTGTCTATACACCGGCGGACCAGTGATGGAACCGCCGTTTCTTTGGCCGCTTACAGGTTCGCAGTGAGGAGGAAACCATGAAAACAAAGGAACTTGTCCGCGACGCGTTTCTTGCCGCTCTCCTTCTGGTGCTGCAGGTCAGTCTCTCCTGGCTTCCGAATATTGAGCTGGTGTCTCTCCTGATGATTCTGTATACACTCGTATTCCGCCGCCATGTTTGGGTCATCCTCTACGTGTTCGTCATTCTGGAGGGACTGATCTACGGCTTCGGCCTCTGGTGGTTTTCTTATCTCTACGTATGGGCCTTCCTGTGTACAGCCGTGTTTCTCATGCGATGGACCGGTAAACCGCGGACAATTTCCGCCGCACTGCTTGCCGGAATCTTCGGCATGCTCTTCGGACTGCTCTGTGCTGTTTCCTACTTTTTTACAGGCGGTCCCGGAGCCGCCCTTGCCTGGTGGACAGCCGGAATTCCCTTCGACATCATCCACGGCATCAGCAACTTTACCGTGACACTTCTGTTGTTTGAACCGCTCTATCATCTGTTAACCAGACTGAAAAACCAGTTTTAATATATCAAAGGAGAACTAAAATGGAATCTGCAGTTGTAAGGATTAAAAAAGGCGAAGGCCGCTCACTAAAGGCCGGAGGCATGTGGATTTATGACAATGAAATCGACACCATAAAAGGGGATTTCACCAACGGGGACATGGTATTCGTGGAAGACTTTGACGGTTACCCGCTGGGCCACGGCTTCATCAACACCAACTCCCGTCTGACGGTCCGCATGATGTCCCGAAAAAAAGACGCCGTTATCGATGATGCCTTCATCGAAATGAGGGTGCGCGCCGCGTGGGAGTACAGAAAGACGACGACAGACACCTCCAGCTGCCGCATCATTTTCGGGGAGGCTGACTTTCTTCCCGGAATCGTCATCGATAAATTTGCGGACGTTCTCGTTGTGGAATCACTTGCGCTGGGCATTGACCGGTTCAAGACCATGATTCTGGATCAGGTAAAGAAGGTTCTGGCGGAAGACGGAATCCACATACGCGGCGTCTACGAACGGAGTGACGCCAAAGTACGCCTGCAGGAAGGCATGGAACGCTTCAAGGGCTTTATCGGCGATCCCTTCGACACGAAGGTGGAAATCGTAGAAAATAACGTACATTATATGGTAGATGTAAAAGACGGGCAGAAGACCGGCTTCTTTCTGGATCAGAAATACAACAGACTGGCCATCCAGAGACTCTGTCCGGGCAAACGGGTATTAGACTGCTTCACCCACACCGGTTCCTTTGCTTTAAATGCCGGTCTGGCCGGCGCTTCCTCCGTCTTAGGCGTTGATGCCTCCGAGCTGGGAGTCGCCCAGGCAGAAGAAAACGCAGCGTTAAACGGCCTTTCCGACACGGTTCACTTCCGCTGCGCAGACGTCTTCGAGCTGCTTCCCGAACTGGAACGCCAGGGTGAAAAATTCGACGTCGTCATCCTGGATCCTCCCGCCTTCACCAAGTCCAGAAGCTCCGTAAAAAATGCAGTAAAAGGCTATCGGGAGATCAATTTACGAGGCATGAAGCTGGTGACGGATGGCGGCTACTTAGCCACCTGCTCCTGTTCTCACTTTATGACTCCGGAACTGTTTGAAAAGACCATCCGGGAGGCGGCCTCCAATGTCCATAAACGCCTCCGCCAGGTCGAATACCGGACCCAGGCCCCGGATCACCCCATACTCTGGTCTGGAGATGAAACCTCTTATTATTTAAAATTCTTCATCTTCCAGGTGTGTGACGAGAAGTAAACTATAACAGCTCTGCCGGGCGCAGCCCCTCCTTCTGTACCAAAGCCGTCTCCTATTCCACGCGGCTGATTCGATACAGGAGGTGGGGCATGTCCAGTCCGTAATAATGCTTGACGATGCTGCCGCAAACGGTCATTCCGTTTCGCTCCGCAACCGCTCTGGATGGACCGTTGTTCTCCCGGATTATGGAGTAAACCGCTTCCGCTCCCAGCTTCTCAAACGCATAATCCCTGCATGCGGCTGCCGCTTCCAGCGCATATCCGTGGTGCCAGAACTCCATTCTGAACAGGTACCCGACTTCCAGCACCTCGCTGTCTCCAACCTCCTGCATGGTGAGCCCGCACTGTCCGATCACTTCCCCCGTCTCCTTTAAGACCACGGCCCACAGGCCGAAACCGTACGTTTCGTAGCGCATAAGCTGGCGGTCCAGCCAATCGGCGGCCTCCCAGTCCTCGAACGCGTGCTCATAGGCGTACATCACCTCTTCATCTTTTAACATCAGGCAGAGTGCACCGTAATCTGACCTCCGCAGCCGCCGCAGGATCAGTCTCTTTGTTTCCAGAATGATCTCATCATCTGTATTCTCCTCCGTAACGTTCCCCATAATAGCCTCCTCCTTCTCTTTGTGTCTGTATTTCATCGCCTGTCACTGTTCTCAGTCCCTGTTGTCTCCTGCTCCCCGGTCAGTCCCGGCAGGCTCATGCGGCCTTTCCTGTGACTTTGCAGGGGATTAGAAGTTCTTAACGCGCAAAATTTTTCGTTCAGGGGAAATGTCCACCTGTCTGAGCGAATGCGAGTTTGGGCATTTCCCCTGGTTTTTAGAAAAATTCTGCACGTTTAGAACTTCTTATGCCCGAAACCGGAACAGGAAAGGCCGCATGAGCCTGCCGGGACTGACCGGGGAGCAGGGGACAACAGGGACTGGGAACAGTAACTCATCGCCTCTCAGGGCATCCTGGCCGTTTTCCCTTGTTCTTTCTTCCGGCCGATTCTATAATAATACCATAAATCCGGTGCACGGGACATCAAAAAAGGAGAATCATATGAAAATAACACTGCACGAAGGACTCGATCTTTCCGAGCCCGAAATCGAAATCCGGTGTCATATTGCCGACCCGCGGCTTAAGCGTCTCATAGACTATATCCATCAGTATTCCTTTTCGCTGGAAGGGCGTATCGGTGAGGCCTCCTTCTACCTGCATTCCGAGGAAATCATCTACGTGGATTCCGCTGACGGGCGCACCTTCCTCTACAGCGGAAAAAATGTATACGAAAGCCGCGAGACGCTTGCATCCCTGGAGGAAAAGCTGGCCAACACCACCTTTGTCAGAATCAGCAAAAACTGTATCGTAAATACCGCCTGGTTGAAAAGCGTGTCCCCTCTGTGGAATCACAGACTGGAGGCCCTGCTGAAAAACGGCGAAAAACTCATTGTCAGCAGAAATTATATTCCTGCACTGAAAGAAAAGTTATCCCAATAAAAGGAGGAAATGCCATGAAACGATTATTAAGAACCTATCTTCCCAGTTCGGCGATCGCCTTTACCATCGTCATCCTGTTCAGCGTCATCTTTAACCTGATTCTGGGAAAACACGATGCGCTGAGCAGCATCTTTGTCCTGGAACTCGCGGGGCTCATTCTTTTAATCCAGTTTGTATCCGCCGTATGTGACCGCATCCCGTTCCAGTCGAAAAAAGCATATCAGATCACATTTTATGCCCTGGAATATGCCATTGTCCTGATTGCAGGCTTCCTGCTGAACTGGGCGGCGTTTACCATCAGCAGTTTTCTTTACACGACACTGCTCTGGCTGTTTATCGCATTCCTGATCGACCGGTACTTTACGGCCGTACACCGCCATGAAGCCGAGGAGATCAACCGTCTCATTCTCTCCCAGAATCAAAAAGAGGAGCAGATTCCATAACCGATCCTGTGGAATCATGCTCCCTCTTACCAAAACGTTATCTGCCGGCCGTCTGACTGCTCAGAAGCATTCCAAACGACTCTGCGGTCATGGGCCGGCCAAAGTAATACCCCTGTATGACATCGCAGCCCCGCGCCTTTAAATACTCGTACTGCTCTCTCGTCTCCACGCCCTCGGCGATGGTGCTCAGTTCCAGGGAATCCGCAAGACGTATGATACCATCCACGATCTTATTCCCCCGCTCATCTCCGATATTATCAACAAAGCTTTTATCAATCTTCAGCGTATCAAACGACATGTCATTCAGCATCGCCATGGACGAATACCCTGTACCGAAATCGTCCAGTAATATACGGTAACCTGACTGATGCAGATGTCTGATGGCATCCAGAAGCCGGGGCTGGTTGTCAAAGAAGACGCTTTCCGTAATCTCGATTTCCACATTCCGGACATCCACCGCGGTCTCCGTCAGAATCAGGTTATATTTTTCCACGAAATTCAAATCATACAGAAGCTTTCTCGACACATTGACAGATACCGGCACCACCTCGTATCCACGTTCTTCCCACTCCTTCTGCTGTTCACAGACCTGCCGGAACATGTAACGGTCCAGCTCGCTGATGAAACCGTTTTTCTCAAACAACGGAATAAATTCTCCCGGCGGAACGAGCCCGCCGTCAGGCCGTGCCCAGCGAACCAGGGCCTCTGCCCCTACGATCCGTCTGGACTCTGCATCATACTGGGGCTGGTAGTAAGCTTGAAACTCCCCATTCTCCAGCGCCCCCTTCATCTCGGCTTCAATCCGCTTATCCCGGTAAATCTGTTCCTTTACCCGTTCATCATAGAACGCATAGTGAACGGCAAACTGCCCCTTCCGGCTCTTTCTGGCAATTCCGGCACAGTCCAGACAGAAATCCAGCGTAAGACCCTTATCACGAATCTGAAAGATTCCCAACGCCGGCACGATGGCCAGCTTGTTCTGAGGCCAGATGGAATACGACTGAAGGCGGCTGCACAGTTCCTCCAGGCGCCGGCACAGCACATCGTGATCGCGGCTGTCTGCCAGGGCCACAAACATATCCGCAGACTGATGGGCAAAAATCTCCTCACTGCCGCACCATTCCCCCAGAACTCCATGGATATACCGGATCAGATGATTCCCCTCCTCGTATCCCAGAAGTTCGTTGATAAACTTAAAATCGTCTATATCCAGACTGATGAGGGACCAGCTTCCCACCTCTGCCCGGCGGATCTTTTTCTCCGCCTCAACCTGGAATTTTGCGAAGGAGTAACCGCCGGTGATCTCATCCGTGTACAGGCTGTGCATCAGCTCGGCCTTTCTCCGCTTCTGATCCTTCAGAATATAGATCAGAATCCCCGCGAAGATCAGCACCATAAACGCCCCCAGCAGGTAGGTCCGTCCCAGCACTGCATTCATTTTGCTGTCCAGCACACTGGCCGGAGCCACGGTGAGCAGATACCAGTTATTGATGGGCAGCGGCCGGTAATACATGTATTTCATGCCATGGTTTTCTATCCGGATGCAGCCCTCCTGTCTTAAGTCAAAATCCGCCTTCATGGCGGCGGCCGCCTCCGAATTCTGGCTGTCCACCTCCTCGATTGCGTCGAAGATATTCTGAAGATCGGGATAGCTGTACGGATTAACAGAATCTACGATACAGTTTCCGTCTGTATTTACAATATATGTATATCCCCGCCCTTCAAAAGAGGACACCTCCAGCTGCTTGCGCATCTCATTCAGATTATACGTTCCGAACAGTACGCCGGTCACCTGATCCTCATGGTACACAGGGACTGCATAAACATGAATCTTTTCATTCCCTTCCCTGTCCCGGAGAGGATCGGACACGCATTTCTCCCCCTCCATCGCCTTTTTGTAATAAGGACGGTCTGATAAATCCATCTGCACATGATCCGTTGTATACGTCTTCCCGTCTGCTGAGATAATCCCCATCCGTTTGAAATCATTCTCCATGGCGGTGGCGGCCAGCATGGAGGCAGCCTCCTCATAATCCTCCGCCGGATAGAAGCTGACGCGGCGTGAAACCTCCGTCAGCAGTTCCAGTTTCGCATTGATCTCTTTTTCCAGAATATTCTCTCCCTGAGTGGATACCTCCTCCAGAGATGAGATGATCTCATTCTGAAAATCGTTTTTCAGAGTTCTCGCATATAACAGCCACGACACGGCCAATAATATCAGAATCAGCAGACCGAGGATAATCTCCCGGTATTTCGCGAAAATATTTCTCATACCCCTTCCTTTCCCGCCTGTGACGCTGTACTCGATAACAGGCGGCATCTCATTTTATTGTACATGAAAGAAAAAGGGTACGTCAACTGTCACTTGCTTTTTAGCGCCGAAAAACCGTTCTTTGCCGGTCCGTGCTGTAGATTATTCTGCCTCAGTGAGGCAGCGTGCCGCTGTTTTCGTTCTCCCGGGGCAGACTGGTATAATAGGCGGAAAAGATATGGCAAAGCTCCAGTTTGCCGGACAGCTCCAGTTTGCGCAGTATATTGGACTGCTGGTTGGCAATCGTCTTGTTTTTGGAGTGGAGCGTTATCTCTCTCCCCAGCATCTGGTCCAGAACAGCCCGTTCAGCGGGAGACAGTACCTCCAGTATCAGACTGCATATGAGCAAAGCCTGCGGCGTTATTCCTGAATACGTCGTCCGAATGGTGGGGATGAGCATGGAGAACTGATTTTTTAGTACGTAGCCGGAAGCAAATGCCCGGCGGCAGGCGTCCAGTATAATTTCCGGCTGGTCAAATGAGGTTAGAATAATAATGCGGGCATTTGTCTCGATCCGTATGGTGCGGGCAGTCTCCACGCCGTCCATCCAGGTAGATTCCAGGTTCAGATCCATAAGGACAAGATCAGGAGAATCAGTAAGCGCGGCCGGAAGGGCGCCTTTTTTGCTGCTGCACAGGGAACATACATCGAAATCGGCTTCTTTTCCCAGTGTCTGCTGAATCAGATACAGAAAATCTTTGTCATCGTCTACCACCATGATTTTTTTTTTTTCACGAGATGCTCCTTTCTGCGGGTTTACGTACGGAAAATACAGGGAAAAGCAGCTCCCCTCTCCTGCGGCCGAGTCAGCCTGCAGTCTTCCGGAGTGGGCACACATGACATTCCAGCAGTAATACAGGCCAAGCCCCATATTGTGGTTGTTATTCTTGGTCGTGTAAAACGGTTCTGATATCCGTTTCAAATCGTCTTTTTCGATCCCGCATCCATTATCACGGACCGTAATGACAGCCTGCCGTCTGTTCTTCTGGCAATGGTATGAAAGCTTAATGAGCCCCTCCTCCTTAATCGATTCAGCGGCATTCCAGATCAGATTGCGAAGCACCTCTGCCAGATGAACAGGATCACAGAAAAGCGGATCCATATCACAGGTGCATATCTGAATCTGTTTGCCTTCCGGCAGCATGAGTTCCTGTTTTAAATCCTCAAAAATCTGTGCGATATCGCAGAACTGCTGTTTTAAAACAATCCTATCTGAATACATCTGCGTCCGTGCGACGAAGCTTTCCAGGTGAGCAACCGACTGCTCAATGATGTCCAATTCCTTCATCCGGACCTGCTCCTGCCGGAGCAGGCCGGTACACCATGAGATTTTAGCAAGATCATTTTTCAGGGCATGTCCCACATAATGGGCATTTTTCTGAAGCAGTTTTTCATCGGAACTCCAGTTATACTGTTCACCCCGAATGCGGAGTCCCCAGATTCCGCTGTGAAACGCATGGTACACAATAAAAAGCAGGATCACGACGATTATAATCAGGTTGATCTGCCACGCCTTTGAAAATCCCCCCAGTCCCAGCGCATGATACGGAAATCCGGCAATAAGCCAGCACCATAATGGAAGCAGCACGCTCGCAGTTACCAGCATGCGCTGGTTATAGTTTGCGCTGAGCCGTTCCTCCCGCAGCGTTTTTAATAAGATCGAGGTCAGAATGATACCGTATAACCAGTTGTAAGCCGCAGTACTCAGACAAAATGAGACCTTACTCTGGTAATACAGGGTCTGCGTACATGGAAAGATAAGAATCATCACCACTGCCAGGGCGAAACTGGCTGCCTGCTTCTTTCGAAAAGCAGAGGGATTTTTTACATCTTCGTGGGAAAAATACAGGGCACAGATCAGACCGCACGGCAGGGAAAAGAAATAAAATACCCCGCTCATGACAGAATAGAGCCAGTCCGGTATCGCATGCGCGGCCGGCGAATGGATCAGTCCTGCCAGTTCATAATACAAAAATTCTTTAAATGTGCCGATACCGCATAAAAATCCGGTAGCAAAGCACCATTGATTGATCTTATTTCCAGGATTGGCAGCAAGGATCAGAAAAAATACCAGCCAGATTAAAAGAGTAAATACCAATAAGTATAATCCATGTATGCCCTCCTGTGAGACGCGCAACAGCAATTCCTTCATAAGCGTAGTTCCTGCCTTCTTCTTTCATTGACATCTGATGCTGTAATACCGGATCTCCGGCGCAGTGACCGCCATAAAGACTGCCTCCGGTCCGCTAAGTATAATTTATCATACTTTAAACTTTCTAACAACTGCATATCATGTTCAACCAGGAAGTAGAACTTCCCAAATATTATGGGAATTTTTCAAATATACCGGCTGCACTGCTATAATTTTTTTAAAAAATTACCGGTTCTGTTCCGGCTTATGAATAAACCGAAGACAAATTTAGGCTTGACTCTGCACAATGTTCCTGCTATAGTATCATTAAGTTATATATCGTTTTGATATATATCAGGAGGTAATATTATGTTGGAATACATTATTCTCGGTTTTCTGATGCGCCGAAAAGCCACCGGCTATGATCTGAAGCAGTATATGGCCGAAAGCACTTCCTATTTTTTTGACGCAAGCTACGGAAGCATTTATCCGGCGTTAAAAAGGCTGGAGGAAAAGAAGTTCCTGTGTTCTGAGGAACAGGTAACAGGCGGAAAGTTCAAAAAGTTATATTCCGTTACCGGGGAAGGACGGAAACATTTTCTCGAATGGCTGAAACAGCCGGTCCACTTCTCAAAAACCCGCCTTGATCATCTCGTTCCGTTCTTTTTTTATGACTGCTTAGACGCTGAGACGGCAGGACGGAACTTAACGCAGTTTATCGAAGAAGCTTCATCAGGACTCGGGGAGCTGAGGGCCCAGCAGCGCGAACTGGATTCCAGCTGCCCGGAATGCCGCCATACGTACCACTATTCCGTGCTCGTCTACGGAATCCGCTACTATGAGATGCTGATCGGCTGGTGTATGGAGCTTGCCAGCCAGACACCAAAACCATAAGGAGGCCCCTTCTGTGAAAACAATCATCCATGATTTAGACCCCGCCGCTTTTGAAGAGCTGTTTCCCGAAACCGCACTTTTGACAAGACTCGGAACCTCAGAGCCGCCTGCCGTCATTCTCTCCCCCATGTATCCGGCCCGCCCCTGCATCGGCTGTTTTGGCTGCTGGATCAAGACTCCCGGCAGCTGCGTGCTTCCTGATTCCTATCAGGAGATGGGGAAGCTTCTGTCCAGGACCAGCGAGCTCATCCTTATCAGCCGCTGCTGTTATGGCAGTTACAGCCCCCATGTTAAAAATGTGCTGGACCGCAGCATCGGCTATCTTCAGCCGTTTTTCCGCATCATCGGCGGAGAGATGCACCACGTCATGCGATACGGCAACCAGATGGCAGTTACGGCACATTTCTATGGAGACTCCATCACAAAGCAGGAAGAAGAGACCGCGAACCGCATGGTAAAGGCCAACGCCGTCAATCTCGGAGCCTCCGGCTTCACCGTACATTTTTATCAGACACCGGAACAGATAAGGGGGAATATGACATGAAAGGTATTTTAATAAACGGCAGTCCCAAGAGAAACGGCAGCGCTTCCGGTGTACTGCTGGACGATTTAAGGTCTTTACTCGCTCCCGATACAGAGACCGCCGTCATGGCCGTCACCGCCGCCCATCCGGCTGCTTCCCCGGCTTATACCGGCATGCACTGGGAGCCCTCCCCCGAGGAGCAGAAAAAGCTTGGCGGCTTAAGCTTCCTTGTCCTCTCCTTTCCGCTCTATGTGGACGGTATACCGTCCCACCTGCTTTCCTTTTTAACGGAGCTGGAACGGTGGCAGAATCAAAGCAGGCTTCTGGAAGGCGACAAACCACTGGCCGTATATGCTGCTGTCAACTGCGGATTTTATGAGGGAAAGCAGGCTGCCATTGCCCTTCGTATTGTGGAGAACTGGTGCGTACGCTGCGGATTTGAATATAAACAGGGTATTGGATGCGGCGCCGGGGGCATGCTGGCCCATTTAAAAGGCGTCCCCCTGGCAAAGGGGCCGAAAAAACCGTTGGGCGCTGCCCTGACAGATATGGCCGCAAACATCGAGCGCCTTGAAAAGGGGAATGATCGCTTCTTCTCCCTCTCCATTCCCCGCCCGCTCTACATAGCCGCCGCTCATATCGGCTGGAGGAAGCAGGGCCGCGAAAATGGTCTGACTGTAAAAGAACTGAAATCGTAATGTGAAAAACTCCCCTGCCGTTTGAATGGAATCCATTCCGACAGGGGAGTTTTCTATTGCAGCTTTCCTTCCCCGGAGACCGGGAGTGCAGGAAAAAGACTGGTTCTGATTAAATTCTGGTATCCCAGCGGCCGCAGAATACCGTTTCATTGTATCTGCCCTTAAACGGTGATTTTCCGGTCATTTTATCGATGGCGGCAGAGACCGCTTCCTCCGAATTTAAGTAAGCGTTGATGTACGTCTTTGCCATCGGCACATCGATCAGGTGATTCGTAAAGTTCAGAGAAAGGAAGACAGTGGGCAGTTCTGATACGTACCACGGCTGATCCGCGGGCTGCGCCCATTTTACACGCATGGTATTGTACTGTGCAAATCCCGATACGTTAAGTACCACCAGGCACACATCGTACGTTTTACGGAGGTCTTCCATCTTTCCTTTCACGGCCGGTGTCTCACCGTCCACTGTAAATCCTGCTTCCGTAAGCTTTCTTATGACCATCTCCTTCACAGGCGCGCTGTCGTCCGACTGCAGCTTACCCGCGACCACCGTTCCCTCTCCGCCGATAAATACCAGCTTCACTCTCTGATACTTCTCCAGTGTCAGGGGAAGGTAATGCTTCGTGTCTTTTACAAGTGTAATAAACTTGTCGGCCTGTTTTGCCGCAGATTCCCGAAACTCACGGCAGCCGATCACCGATAACTGCTCTCTGGGAGGCATCAGACGGCCTTCTGCCTGCAGCTTATGAAGCTTCAGCGCGGCCTTGATTCCGAGAATCCGGTGAAGCGCATCGTTCAGCCTCTCCTCTGTAATCACGCCGTTTCTGTAGCCCTCCATCATATAGCCAAAGTCCTCGTCCATGTCATTGAAGAACAGGAACATGTCACAGCCCGCGGCAATTGCCCGCGGAACCTGATCCCGCCGCGGCATGGCGGCAAACATGCCGATCATATGAGAGGCGTCAGTCACCACCATACCGTTGAATCCCAGGCGTCCTTTTAATAAATCCGTAATCAGCTCCGGGGACAGGGTTGCCGGCAGAATGTCTTCATCCGCAGTATCCGGCCTCAGCTTTCTCGTATAGGCGGGGAGTGCAATATGTCCCGCCATAATGGTCATGACCCCATCATCGATCAGTTCTTTGTATACTTTCCCGAAGGTATTGTCCCATTCCTCACAGGTCATGTCATTGACGCCCATGAGAAGATGCTGGTCATTCTCCTCGGTTCCGTCTCCCGGGAAATGCTTCATGCAGGTAGCCATATTCTGAGTTCTGGTTCCCCGGAAAAATGATTTTGCATAACGAATCGTATCCTCCGGGCTGTTGTTGAAGGCTCTGCACTGGACAATGGTATTTCTCCAGTTGTAGAGCAGATCCACAACCGGCGCAAAATTCCAGTTGCACCCGATAGCCGCGCTCTCCGCGGCTCCGATCCTTGCCACCTCATAGGCGGTCTCCTCATCGTCCGCTGCTGCCGTCGCTGCCCCGCAGGCCACTGCGGTACCGCCGCCTACGCCTCCGTTTCCGCCTGCCTCACAGTTAGAGGCAATGAGCAGCGGAATCCTGGAATGTTCCTGGAGAATCCGGTTCTGCTCATACAATTCATCCGGCGAGGTATTGTGATAACGAATCGCTCCTACGTGATAGTTCTTTACCACGTTCTCCAGATCTTCCGGTTTTCTGGAGGTCACCATATTGACAAACAGCTGGCCGATTTTTTCTTCAGCCGTCATGGATGCGATGGTGTCTTCCACCCACCTGATTTCTTCATCCTTAAGGTAATAAGGTTTTTCTCTTAAATTAACCATTGTTCTCTCCTTTTCCCAAATTCTTCTCAAAATCCGCAATACACCGTTCCTCGTACGCCCCCCGGTACCTGTCATTCTGAAAACGCTCCAGCGCCTCTTTTCGGAACTGTTTCCAGGACAGTGCCTCCTTCTTAACCAGAATCGGATAGAAGCAGACGCCGTTCTGCAGAGCCGCCTGATGATCTCCGGGCGCATCTCCTATCATCAGAACGTGGTCCTTCTCGTAACCGGCCTCCAGAAGGCGGCCGATGCAGTATGCTTTGGAGCCCTCCGTCTGTGTCAGCACAACATCCGTTAAGGAAAGAAGCCCGCACCGCTCCCATTCCTCCACCACGGCCTGTTTATTGGCGGAAGAAACAATGGCAATATCGGCTTTTTCATGAGCCGCCCGGATTCCCTGCGCCACGCCGTCATACGGCTTTTTCACGTCCTCCGGAAGTCTTTCGATAGCTTCGTTTACCGCCTTTGACCAGGACAGGGCCTTCTGAAAACACACACTGGATTCGTTCTTCTCCATCTTTGACAAGGCCTCGCCCGACAGCTCCGGCGCCGTCTCACACCAACGGACAAACGCATCGATCCCATCGATGGGCCGGTATGCTTCGGAGGCCTCCCGGAGTACGATGGCCAATGCCTTAAACCGGTTGATTCCGCGGGTCATGGAATAGAGATTCACCTCATTCCATCGCTTTAGGAGCGCCTCTTCCCACGGCTCCAGCCCCCACTCCTTTACCATACAGGGGCCAAAGCATTTAAAATGTTTGATATCCATCGTATCCATGGCACAGCCGTCCGAATCGATGCAGATCAGATACTCCTGTTTTTTCTGAAAGTTCTCAAATACATCTCCCATTGTTTCCTCACCTTTCCTTACCGTTATATGGTTCCTCTCTTTACTTCGCAGCGGTTCTTCTCTCTGCAAGAATGCGGTTGTTCTCCTCTACCACGCTCTTGGATAACGGATAGGCAAACAGCAGGATCAGGCCGACAATCAGATAGCAGACAGCCGGAGCCAGGGTTGCCACCGTGTAAATATTTCTGGTTACAGAATCCGTCTGTACGATGACCTCTCCTGCCTTGGAGGACTGGTAACCGATCGCACCCAGTACCCAGCCGCCCAGGCCGCCGGCCAGCGCCTGGCCAATCTTACGTGCAAAGGAATAAACTGCGTAAATGGTGCCGTCATCGCGGCTTCCGGTCTGTACCTCCTGGTAATCGATTACATCCGTGATAAATGCCCAGATCAGCAGGTTGAAAAGCCCTGTTCCCAGGTTGCCGAAAGCAATCATGACGCAGAACGCCCAGGGATTCTGAATCCTGACGAAAAACAGAATAAAGTAAATCACGGAAGCAAATAATACGGAAGCTGCAGAGGCCTCTTTCTTGCCGAACTTCTTTAAAATAGCAGTCGAAAACGGTGCGAGAATCAGCGTTGCACCGGTGCTGAAGAAACCGGCCAGCGACATGGCCTCTTTGCTCTTAAAGTAATCCATGTATAAATACGTATTCATGCTTCCAGACAGCAGCATGGATAGCAGGAGAACGATCGCCGCTCCGATGATGGCGAGCAGGCTGCGGTTATGTACCATGCCTTTTACGGCTTTTGCGAAACTGCCCCTGTTCGATTCCTTCACCTGCGGTTTTACACGCTCTGTAGAAAGGCTGTAGCACAGGATATAGCAGATCAGGGCCAGGACGGCAAACAGGCAGGCGATGTAGAAGAAACGGTCAGCTATAACAACCTGGTTTCCGCCCTCATAGGCATACACAAACAGGGGAACGCCTACATTGACGCATACGCCGGCCAGCGCCGCGCCTACGCTCCGGAATGTGGAAAGCTGGCCCCTCTCGATTGGATCGGAGGTAATTCCCGACGCCATGGAACCATAAGGAATATTGATTCCTGTATAGCAGAAACTTCCCCAGAATAAATAGGTAAGATAAATATATACCATCTTAAATGTCATGGATTTATCCGCGATAAACGGATTAAACATCAGAACACCGGCAACCACCACCGGAATGCACATCCTGCGGATCCAGGGTCTGAACTTTCCGTCCTTTCCGATCCTGGCAGTATCCACGATATGTCCCATGGTAATATCCGTAAATGCATCCACACACCGGGCCACCAGAAACAGCGTTCCTACCGCCGCCGCACTGATGCCGAGTACCTTCGTATAGAATACCATAAGAAACGTGCTGGCCAGCATAAAGAAAAAATCATTGCCGAAGTCGCCAAACATATAACCGATCTTATCCCTGAAACCAAATTTTCTTTCCATGTAACATGTCCCCTCCTAAAGGTTAATTTATCTCTTTCGATAAAAAAACTTTACCATAAATGCAGAAAAATCTTGAGGATAATTTTTGTAGTTATCAGCACAATATTTGTTTTCTATGGTATAATACAAAAAAAATGTAGTATTAACATCATGTTATAAAGGAGAATCCCACCTATGAGCCATGCCCCCCAGACAGCCGTCATCGATCTGATGACCACTCTTCTCTCAACCACACTCGGCGTGCAGACCTCCGTTCTCTTTCCCGATTCGGCCGAACTGGCGGATATTGATTACTCCCTCCGAAAATCCATCTTCACCGGACTGGATGCAAAGGAATTATTTTGCAGTATGATGGAAAGGGCTGAGGAAAAATACATCTACAGCATCACGGATCATTTTTTCAGCCAATATATTCTCATGCCGCTTCCTGAAAAGAAGGATTGCGGCTGCCTTCTCGTCGGCCCCTACCTGACAGAGGAGGCCAACGAGTTCCTGTATAACCGGGCGATTAACCGCAACCGGCTGACTCTGGAGACGCTTCCCGTGTTAAAAAAGTACTACCAGAACTTATCCATCGTGGATCCCGCCCGGATCACCGCGGCTTTGAACCACATTGCCGCCTTCTTATATGAGGATCACCACGATCTCACCATCCGTTACATGACAGAGGACTGGAATGAGCAGTACAGCGGTTGGAACTATGTTCCCGATCCGGAACACGCATTTTCCATCCACGTGACGGAAAAACGCTATGCTGCGGAAAATGAATTTCTGGATGCCGTCATGCGGGGAGATCAGGTTCTGGCTGTCCGCCGTTTTGAAGCGTTTTTGGACTTCCGGATCGCCCCCAGATATAAAGATCCCATCCGCGACAGCAAGAATCTAATCATTGTTCTGAACACGCTGCTGCGCAAGGCGGCGGAGAAAGCGGTGGTCCATCCCGTATATTTAGACGAAATCTCCCATCACTACGCCGTTCAGATTGAAGCTTCGACCTCCTGTCTCCAGCTGGAAAATCTGCGGATTGAGATGGTAAGGAAATACTGTATACTCGTTCAAAATCAGTCTCTCAAGAACTACCCGCCGCTGATCCGTGATCTCTTAAACCACATTAACTTAAATTTAAGCTCAGACTTAAGTTTAAAATCCTTATCACAGATGTTCAGCGTCAACGCCAGCTACCTCTCCTCCCTGTTCCGCCGGGAGATGACTATGACTCTGACGGACTACGTCAACGGCCGCCGGATCGACACCGCGCTGAAACTGCTTAACACCACTGATATTCAGATTCAGGATATCGCCTACTATGTGGGAATTGAAGATGTGAACTACTTCACGAGAATCTTTAAGAAAAAAATAGGCGTATCCCCCACCGAATACAAAAAATCAATCCGCCCGGCTTAGAGAATGTTGGAACATGACTCTCCGGGACAACCATCATCAGGAGGTATCATCAATGAAACAGCGAACCGAATACACCTGCCCGCTGGAACTGACCCACGATGCGATCCGCGGCAAATGGAAGCCCATCATCCTGTGGCAGTTAAGCAAGGGCGGCAGCTCCCTCTCCGCTCTTAAGAAAGAGATCGTCGGAATCTCCCAGAAGATGCTGATCCAGCAGTTAAGCGAACTGGCTCAGTACGGCTTCGTCGGCAAACATACCTTTGACGGCTATCCGCTGAAGGTGGAATACTACTTAACCGAACGCGGCAGGAAGATTTTTGAGGCAGTCACCATCATGCAGAGCGTCGGAATCGACATGATGGCGGAGGATGGGCGGGCAGATTTTCTGAGAGAAAAGGGACTGCTGTAGTTACAAAAAAGTGGGTACTGTTCACACAGCTCCCTCCGGTCTATAATAAGAAAAAAGGAGGATTTACCCATGAAAGACGCAGAGAAAACGGTAGGGACCATGCTTGATAAGCAGAGTGTCGCATGGATCGGTTCCGTTTCCCCGGATGGATTTCCCAATATCAAGGCCATGCTGCGGCCGCGGAAACGGGATGGGATCAGAACCATCTATTTCACTACAAATACCTCCTCCATGAGGGTCGGCCAGTTCCGTGAAAATCCGAAGGCGTGTGTATACGTCTGTGACAGCCGCTTCTTCCGCGGCGCCATGCTGACAGGAACCATGGAGGTTTTGGAGGACAGCGAAAGCAGGGAGATGATCTGGCGGGAGGGCGACACCATGTATTACCCGGGCGGCGTCACGGACCCGGATTACTGTGTCCTCCGCTTTACCGCCTTGAGCGGCCGCTTCTATTCGAATTTCCACTCAGAGAACTTCGAGATTCCGGAAGCGTGTACGGCAGAAGGAATCCATTAACGCAAAAACAGAAAAGAAGCGGCCTGTACATCTTCTGCACAGATCGCTTCTTTCTCTATTGGCCGGACTTAAGCACTGCCGCAGTCTGATGATCCCCTGCTATGCTCACAACGACCGCAGCAGGCAGTCCACAACGCCTCTCATACTCATTTCCTCCACCTCAATCGTAAGCTCCGGCTCATGGATATCCTCGAGATAGTGGGCGTCGGAATTGCTGATGATCCGGCAGCCGTCCAGATACGGATTGCTCCGTTTCAGTTCATGCAGCTTTTTCAAATCCTTCACCTCTGCAGTCGTAAACCGGCTGTCCGGCGGCACGAAGCCCAAGTTGGCGATCAGGCTGTTGGCCGTCTTATCGATATGTGCCGGAAACATCACCCCGTCGTAGGAGCGCACCAGCTCCCACAGTCCGTCGAAGGAGATATCTACGCTGTTGATCAGAAGATTGGGGACCGTTCCGCACACTTCGTCTTCCTTATTATATAACTGCTGTTTTCCAAATATTTCCTCATTGTTGGGAAATGGCATCAGCCTGTCATAAACGTAGGAATCGAAGGCCATGGCCGCTTCCAGGTTCGAAAACAGACAGACGGCATGAACCTCCTCCGAGGTGTTAATCTCCATCCCGGGAATGGCCAGAACGCCGTATTCCCCGGCGAAATGCAGAACAGCCGGACAGTTTTTACAGGAATTATGGTCCGTCACCGCGATCACATCAAGACCCTTGACCGCCGCCATCCCGACGATATTCCCTGGAGTCATATCGTCATCCCCGCACGGTGACAGACAGGAATGGATATGCAGATCGTAGCTAAGGCTCTTCATGCGTCCCCGCCTGAAGCTTTTTCCAGACGGCGAGAGCCGCCTCAAAGATGGGTTCTTCCGTCTCCAGTACCGTGATCTCCCGATCGGCCGCCTTCTTCCTGGCCGCCTCATCAAGAGCGGCCCCTTCCGCCATAATCACGCAGGCCGCGTCTGCCAGAGACGCTACCGCCAGCGTATTCATATTGCCCATCACCGTCACCCAGGCACATCCTTCCGGTGCGCGCCCCATGGCAATACTGAGTAAGTCACAGCAGAACGGTTTTGTGATCTCCCGTTCCAGCCCCTCACCGGCATTCACAACGCCGAAGATGCCGCTGTCTATCAACTCCTGAACTGTCATACTGTTTTCTGCTCCTTCCCTATTCCTGATCTTTCTCCTTCTCATCCCGGCTGTCAAGCAGAGACATCTCGTCGGAAATTCTCTGGATATATTCCGTCATGACCTTTAACATCTCATAGCCTTCCGCATTGCCTGCGGCGATATCGTCCGCCAGGATGGACACCTCCTCGGACAGCTTATGTAAATTTTCCCTCAGATAGTATACACAGTCAGACTCCACCGCCTCCCCGCGCACGATATCCTCTGCCAGCGATTTACACGTAGGCGCACCGCAGGAACCGCAGTCTAACCCCGGAAGCTTCTTGCAGAGCCGTTCCACCTGGTTTAGCCTCGCAAAACTCTCCATCATGGTGTTCCCCAGATTGAATACCGGTTCGTACTGAACTTCCTTCGTCCATTTCACAAGCTCTTCGGCGTTTCCTTCAATATGGCTTCTCGCCACCGGCATGTACTTCCGCAGCCTCTTTAACTTGACCTCCGCCACATACGGGTTTTCCACAGTCAGGACGCCGCCGACGCATCCGCCGTTGCAGGCGTTTAACTCCACAAATTTCAGGTTCGTAAATTTCTGGTCCTCCATGTCCTCCAGCACCCGGATGACATTTTCGATCCCGTCGGCGGCCAGATACTCTTCCGTGAAGAGACCGCTGGCCTCCCCGCCGCTCCGTCCCCAGCTGATCCCGATCTTGCCGGAAGTTCCGATCTCCGGCGGATCGTCTCCCACCGCCTTCATACAGGACAGCAGCTGCGGGTAGACATCCTTGATGGCCAGCACCCGGTCCACCTCACTGTGGTCCGTCCCCAGAGGAGACTTCACGTACGTCACCTTGGAAGGACACGGCGATATGAAAATGATTCCGATCTTCTCCCTCGGAAGCCCGGTCTCCTTCATGGCCTTCTCCGCCGCCAGGATGGCCGCTACCTCCACAGGAGGATTGAGCGGCAGCAGATTCGGAATCAGGTTCGGGAACCGGACGCGGATCAGACGCACCACCGACGGGCACGCCGTGCTGATAGCCGGAAGCCGGTCGGGATTCTCACTTAAGTATTCTCTCGTAGCCTCCGAGACCAGCTCGGCGGCCGCACTCACCTCGAAGACATCGTGAAACCCCATCATCAGAAGGGCGTTTAACACGATATTCACGTCATCTAAATTATTAAACTGGCTGTATAAGGACGGTGCCGGCAGCGCCACCGTGTACTCGTACTGTTTCAGCACATCCAGCTTGTCATACGTCGCATGCTTTGCGTGATGGGGGCATACCCTGATGCACTCGCCGCAGTCAATACAGAATTTGCTGTTGATCTGGGCCTTCCCGTTTCTCACCCTGATCGCCTGGGTCGGACACCGTTTGATACAGTTAATGCATCCCATGCACAGATCCGCATCCAGTCTGACTGAATGATAAAATTTATCCACATTTTCACCCCCAGATTATACTATCTTCACCACCATCCGGACGGTTGTACCCACTCCCAGCGTTGTATCAACCTCCAGCACATCCGAATATTTCTTCATATTGGGGAGGCCCATGCCTGCTCCAAAGCCCAGGGAACGCACTTCGTCCGGAGCCGTGGAGTATCCGGCCTGCATGGCCAGCTCCACATCAGGAATTCCGGGGCCTACGTCGGCCAGGATCATCTCGATCTCCTCCGGCGTTATGTTAACCGTAATCTCCCCTCCTTTTGCATGAATCACCATGTTGATCTCCCCTTCATACATGGCGATGGCAACCTTTCTCACGGCGTCAGGGCTTACGCCCATCTGCTTTAGCTTTCCCTTCACATCGCTGCTGGCCTCACCCGCTCTGGTGAAGTCATCCGGCGATATGTGATAGTTTAAAGTAATCACATCATCCATCAGATCGCACCTCCATGAAGTCCGGCTGAATAAAGCATTCCACAGGCCGAGAACATCCGGTGGCCGGTGGCCATCACAATTAAGTTCCGCTCCCTTGCCATCTCCAGCATGGCCTCATCAGGTTTTTTCCCTCTGACAAAAACAAGACAGACAATATCCAGCATCTCAGCAGTGCGGATCACCTGCGGATTGCATAGTCCTGTAAGCAGCACGGAATGATCCTTGGAAAATGCCAGCACATCGCTCATCATGTCGGAACCGCAGGCACTCCGCACTTCCACCTCCAAATGATCCTCACCAACCAGAACCCTGGCACCCAAAACATCCCTAACATCTTTAGCAGTCATACATACACTCTCCTTTTTGATGATTTTATCACTTCAGCCATGATCTGTTTTCAATTCATAAGTAGATTATAGTAATTTTTCTCTGGAAAGGAAAGCCTTTTATATAATTTCTTATGAAAACCGACTCCCCGGCGCATTTTTTCACTATTTCCTACTATTTTTCTATGTTTTCAATTGCTTAATCAGTATATTTTTACCTATATATATCGTTATTTTTTTGTCGAATCTCTCCGAACCTATGGATTTTTTCTCAATATCATGGTAGAATGTTAGATACATTGCATAAGCAACAATTTAAGGAGGTTATAAAATGGCTTGCAAAAAACAAGGTGTCCTGTTTAGCGGGACAAAAGAGCAGGAAGCCGCTTTAAAAGAAGTGATTTCCGAGCTTAAAGGCACGAAAGGCGCCCTGATGCCAATCATGCAGAAGGCACAGGACATTTATGGTTATCTTCCAATTGAAGTACAGACCATGATCTCTGATGAAACTGGCATACCACTGGAGAAAATCTACGGTGTTGCTACCTTCTATGCCCAGTTCGCCCTCCAGCCAAAGGGTAAATATCAGGTATCTGTCTGTCTTGGTACCGCCTGTTACGTAAAGGGCTCCGGCGACATCTACGATAAGCTGGTTGAACTTCTCGGGATTACCAACGGGGAATGTACTCCCGACGGTAAGTTTTCTCTCGATTCCTGCCGCTGCGTAGGCGCCTGTGGACTTGCTCCGGTCATGATGATCAATGGAGAAGTTTACGGCAGACTGACACCCGATGACGTCCCCGGCATTCTTGCCAAATATGAATAGTTAAAATCCCATGATGACAGAAATTTCTTTAAATGTATTGGATGTAGCGGAAAATTCCACGAGAGCGGGTGCAGCGCTTGTTGCGATCACCGCAGCCGTCGACACTGCTTCTGACTTACTGACGATCACCATCGCAGATGATGGATGCGGCATGACAGAGGAACAGGTGGCTCATGTGACGGATCCATTTTTTACGACCAGAAAGACAAGAAAGGTAGGCCTCGGCATCCCCTTTTTTAAGTATGCTGCAGAGAGCACCGGCGGAAGCTTTACCATCGACTCAACTCCTGGTGCGGGAACCACGGTCACCGCAGTTTTCGGTCTTTCCCATATTGACCGGATGCCCCTTGGCGATATGAACAGCACCATAGAGACGCTTATCACCTGCCATCCGGATACGGATTTTCTCTATACATACCGCTATAACGATGCGTCATTTGTGCTGGATACCAGAGAGTTTCGAGAGATTTTAGGGGATATCCCCTTTGATACACCCGAGGTATCCGCCTATATCAAAGAATATCTGGCAGAAAACAAACTTGAAACAGATGGTGGCGCGGTCATCTAGACCGGCCGGAATTGGAGGAATAACATGAAGACTCTTGAAGAATTAAAAGCAATCAGAGAGAAAATGCAGAGTCAGGTCAGCATGCGTGAAGAAGACCATGCACGTACCCGTGTCCTGGTTGGTATGGCAACCTGCGGGATTGCCAGCGGCGCAAGACCTGTTCTTAATAAACTTTCCACACTCGTTCAGGAAAATAACATGACAGACCGTTTTTCCGTTACACAGACAGGCTGTATCGGTTTATGCCAGTATGAGCCCATCGTCGAGATTCTCGAGCCTGGTAAAGAAAAGGTAACTTATATCAAGATGAACGCCGAGAAAGCAGAAGAAGTATACAAAGAGCATCTGATCGGCGGTCATATTCTGGAAAATTACACGCTGGGATCAGCTGACATTAAATAAGGAGGAAACAAGATGTATCGTTCACATGTATTAGTTTGCGGCGGAACGGGATGTACCTCCTCCGGAAGCCAGCAGATTATGGTATCATTAAGAGAAGAATTAAAGAAGCAGGGACTCGATGAGGAAGTATCCGTTGTTCAGACAGGCTGCCACGGCCTCTGTGCCTTAGGCCCGATCATGATCGTTTACCCGGATGCCACGTTCTACGCCATGGTAAAGGAAGACGATATCCCTGAGATCGTTGAAGAGCATCTGTTAAAGGGACGTCCCGTACAGAGACTCCTCTACGATGAAACCGTAACACCGGCCGGTGTCAAGTCCTTAGGCGACACCGATTTCTATAAGAAGCAGCACAGAATCGCACTGCGCAACTGCGGCGTCATCAACCCGGAAGTCATCGAAGAGTACATCGGTACCGGCGGCTATCAGGCTCTCGGTAAAGTTTTAACAGAGATGACCCCCGACGATGTCATCCAGGTTCTTTTGGACAGCGGTTTGAGAGGCCGCGGCGGCGCCGGTTTCCCGACCGGACTCAAGTGGAAGCTGGCCAAGGGCAACGATGCGGACCAGAAGTATGTCTGCTGTAACGCCGACGAGGGTGACCCGGGCGCATTCATGGACCGTTCCGTACTGGAAGGTGATCCTCATGCCGTTCTGGAGGCCATGACCATCGCAGGCTACGCCATCGGTGCTTCCCAGGGCTACATCTACGTTCGTGCAGAGTACCCGATCGCCGTACAGCGTTTAAAGATCGCAATCGAGCAGGCCAGAGAGATGGAACTCTTAGGCGACGACATCTTCGGTTCCGGCTTCTCCTTCAACATCGATTTAAGACTGGGCGCCGGCGCATTCGTCTGCGGTGAGGAGACAGCCCTCATGGTTTCCATCGAAGGAAATCGTGGAGAACCGCGTCCCCGTCCTCCGTTCCCGGCACAGAAAGGGTTGTTTGGCAAGCCAACCATTTTAAATAACGTTGAGACATGGGCCAATATCCCGCAGATCATCTTAAACGGACCGGAATGGTTCGCTTCCATGGGTACTGAGAAGTCTAAGGGAACCAAGGTATTCGCTCTCGGCGGAAAGATCCACAATACCGGACTTGTTGAGGTTCCGATGGGAACCACTCTGCGTGAGATCATCGAGGAAATCGGCGGCGGTATCCCCAATGGCAAGAAGTTTAAAGCAGCTCAGACCGGCGGACCATCCGGCGGATGTATCCCGGCAGAGCATTTTGATATTCCGATCGACTACGACAATCTGGTTGCCATCGGCTCCATGATGGGTTCCGGCGGTCTGATCGTTATGGACGAAGACGACTGTATGGTCGATATCGCAAAATTCTTCCTGGAGTTCACGGTTGAGGAATCCTGCGGTAAGTGTACTCCGTGCCGTATCGGTACCAAGCGTATGCTGGAGATCTTAGAGAAGATTACCAAAGGCCAGGCTACCATGGCTGACTTAGACAAGCTGGAAGAATTATGCTACTACATAAAGGCCAACTCGGCCTGTGCACTTGGGCAGACAGCACCGAACCCGGTACTTTCCACATTACAGTACTTCCGCGATGAATACGTAGCCCATATTGTAGATAAGACCTGTCCTGCAGGCGTATGTAAGGCACTCCTTAACTTCTACATTGATCCTGAGAAGTGTAAAGGCTGTACGCTCTGTGCAAGGAACTGTCCTGCCAATGCAATCACCGGAACCGTCAAGAATCCGCACGTTATCGATGGCGAGAAGTGTCTCAAGTGCGGCGCTTGTATGGAGAAGTGTAAGTTTGGCGCTATCTACAAGAAATAATGGAGGGAGAACGTATCATGGAGAATATTACAATTAAAATCAACGGCATGGAAGTCAGTGCTCCAGAAGGTTCCACCATACTGGAAGCAGCCAGACTCGCCCATGTTGAGATTCCGACTTTATGTTATTTAAAAGATATTAATGAAATTGCCGCCTGCCGTATGTGTACGGTTAAGATTAACGGCGGCAAGCTGGCTGCGGCCTGTGTTTACCCGATCAATCCGGGCCTTGAAGTATGGACCAACACACCGGACCTGGTTGATTACAGAAAGAAAACGCTCCAGCTGATTTTGTCCAATCACAACCGCTCCTGTTTATCCTGTGTCCGCAGCGGAAACTGCGAACTGCAGACCTTATGTAAGGAACTGGGCGTGGAAGACAGTGATTACTACGATGGCGAAAAAACTCCATCCTGTATCGACGAGAGCGCGGCTCATATGGTCCGCGACAACAGCAAGTGTATCCTCTGCCGCCGCTGCTCCGCTACCTGTGAAAAGGTACAGGGAATCGGCGTCATCGGCGCCAATGAGCGTGGATTCGCCACCTTCATCGGTTCTGCATTCGAGATGGGCTTAGGCGACACCAGCTGTGTATCCTGCGGCCAGTGTATCGCCGTCTGTCCGACAGGCGCTCTCTATGAGAAGTCCTGCATCGATGAAGTAGCCGCTGCAATTGCAGATCCTTCCAAACATGTCATCGTACAGACAGCCCCCGCTGTTCGTGCCGGACTGGGTGAAGAATTTGGCTATCCGATCGGAACCAACGTAGAAGGCAAGATGGCCGCTGCGTTAAGAAGAATCGGCTTTGACAAGGTGTTCGATACCAACTTCAGCGCCGACTTAACCATCATGGAAGAAGCCCATGAATTTATTGAGAGAGTGAAAAACGGCGGTACACTGCCGATGATCACCTCCTGTTCACCGGGATGGATCAAATACTGCGAGCACTATTTCCCGGATATGACCGACAACTTATCCACCTGTAAATCCCCGCAGCAGATGTTCGGCGCCATTGCCAAATCCTACTATGCAGAAAAAATGGGATTAAAACCGGAAGATATCGTATCTGTCAGCGTTATGCCGTGTACCGCGAAGAAATTCGAGATCGGCAGAGACAATCAGGACGCCAATGGCTGCCCGGATGTGGATTACTCCATGACAACGAGAGAGCTTGCCAGAATGATCAAGAAATACGGCATCCGGTTCAATGAACTTCCTGATGAGGAGTTCGACGCTCCGTTAGGCCTTGGTACCGGTGCAGCCGTGATCTTCGGAGCAACAGGCGGCGTTATGGAAGCAGCCTTAAGAACGGCTGTCGAGACTCTGACCGGAGAAGAATTAGAGAAAGTTGACTTCACCGACGTACGAGGCACCGAAGGAATCAAGGAAGCTGTCTACAATGTAGCCGGTATGGATGTCAAGGTTGCTGTCGCTTCCGGCCTCGGCAATGCAAAAGAGCTCTTAAACAGAGTAAAATCCGGTGAAGCGGACTATCACTTCATCGAAATCATGGGATGCCCGGGCGGCTGTGTAAACGGCGGCGGACAGCCTCAGCAGCCGGGTTCCGTCCGCAACACCGTGGACATCAGGGCTCTGCGTGCAAAAGTACTGTATGATGAAGACGCAGCCAATACCATCCGTAAATCTCACGAGAATCCCGCAATCAAGGAACTCTACGAGACCTATCTCGGAAAACCAGGCAGCGAAAAAGCGCACCACCTGCTTCACACGACTTACGTAAAGCGGAAAGTCAATGAAATTTAATTTTTAGCATTTAAACTCAAGACCGTCCCTTTGTCTAATCAAAGTAAGCCAAAGAGACGGTCTTTTTTTAACCTGATTACATCGGTGCTCTTCCCCTCCCGAAGCCAGTACACAGCCCCAGGGCCTGCGGAGAGTCTGAGGACAGCAAGGGCGGGAGTGCGATTGGTTTCCTTTTCCGAGGTACGCAGGAACTTAAGCGGAAAGGCGGGAAAAAGAGGTGGTGAAAGCAGGCCTCAAAGCCTGCTTTCAAGTGCACATGGAGGAAAAATCCTTCAGGATTTCTTCCGTAATTTGCACGATCCGCCTCTTTTTCCCGCCTTTCCGCTTTAGTTCCTGCCACCGAGGAAACAAGAAACCAATCGCACTCCCGCCCTTGCTGTCTTCAGACTCTCCGCAGGCCCTGGGGCGTCTCCCCCTGCTTCTAAAACCTCATAAGAATATTTAATGGGTAAATCCATTGTTTCCCACTTACCATCTGTGTTAAAATTGTTTCGGACGGCCGCTTTGTCAGACCGTCCGGATTGTTTTTTACACGATCACACGACTTAATCACATAGAAGAGGGAATTTTATGGGCGGAATATTTGGTGTCGTATCTAAAAAGAGTTGTACACTCGACGTATTTTTCGGAGTGGATTACCACTCCCATCTGGGAACCAAACGCGGCGGTATGGCCGTATACGGGCCACGGGGCTTTTCCCGTGCCATTCATAACATCGAAAACACTCCTTTCCGTACAAAATTTGACGGGGACTTGGATGAGCTGGAAGGCACTTCCGGTATCGGCTGCATATCCGACAATGAGCCGCAGCCGCTCTTAATTCAGTCCCATCTCGGCAGTTTCGCCATCACCACAGTAGGTAAAATCAATAATCAGGACGATTTAATCCGGTCTGCCTATGAGAACGGCCATATTCATTTCATGGAGATGAGCGGCGGCAGGATCAATTCGACGGAGCTGGTGGCTGCCCTGATTAACCAGAAATCCAGCATTACAGAGGGACTTCAGTACGCTCAGGACCGGATCGACGGTTCCATGACCATACTGATCCTGACCCCTGACGGGATCTACGCAGCCAGAGACCGTATGGGACGCACCCCTATCGTCATCGGCAAAAAGGAAGACGCATTCTGCGCCTCTTTCGAAAGCTTTGCATACATCAATTTAGGATACTCCGACTACTATGAACTGGGTCCCGGCGAGATCGTCTTTTTTACGTCGGAAGGCATGGAAAGCCTGGTTCCTGCCAGGGAAGAGATGAAGATCTGTTCCTTCTTATGGGTCTATTACGGCTATCCGACCTCCTCCTACGAGGGTGTCAATGTAGAAAATATGCGCTATGAATGCGGAAAGCTTCTGGCCCGCAGGGACGACGTGAAATCCGACATGGTGGCCGGCGTTCCGGATTCCGGAATCGCTCACGCCATCGGATATGCCAATGAATCCGGTATTCCCTTTGCAAGACCCTTTATCAAATATACGCCTACATGGCCCCGTTCCTTCATGCCGCAGAATCAGGGAGAACGGAATCTGATTGCAAAGATGAAGCTGATCCCTGTAGATGCCTTAATCCGCGGCAAAAGCATGCTGCTGATCGACGATTCCATCGTCCGCGGCACACAGCTGGGTGAGACCACGGAGTTCCTGTATCAGAGCGGTGCGAAGGAGGTCCATATCCGGCCGGCCTGCCCGCCTCTTATGTTTGGCTGCCCCTACTTGAACTTTTCCAGTTCCAACTCGGAACTGGATCTGATTACCCGCAGAATCATACGCGACCGGGAAGGGGACAGCGTCTCCGACGAAGTACTGGCCGACTACGCCAATCCTGACAGTACAAACTATCAGGAGATGGTGGAGGAAATCAGAAAAAAACTGAACTTCACCACACTCCGTTACCACAGGCTGGATGATTTACAGGCCTCTATCGGCATCTCTCCCTGCAAGCTCTGTACCTATTGCTGGAACGGGAAAAAATAATAGAAATACCTGCACCTTCCGGTGCAGACTGCACCGAAACGAAAGAGGTCTCCCGCCTGTCTGCCTGCGGGAGACCTCTTTCGCTGTCCGGATTATTCTCAAAGGCTTTTCATCGCTCTCACCACTTCCTCCGGCTCCACAGCCCTTCCGATATGACTCATCGTCTCTTCCGGTGAACAGCTTTTAACTGCGGCCTCCAACAGCCGGTGATCCGAAATTTCACCGGCATTCATGTCCTGCAGGGAAACCGGAAGCCCTACCTTCCGGCAGAAACTGCGAATCCTGCTGATCTCCTCCTCCGGTCTGCCCTCCAGCACCATCTGCACCAGTGTACAGAACGCCACTTTTTCTCCATGCATCACGGAAGACAGCTCCGGAAGAAGCGCCAGACCATTGTGCAGCGCGTGCGCGCAGGCCAGTCCTCCGCTCTCAAAGCCGATCCCGCTTAAATACGTGTTTGCCTCCACAAGATATTCCACAGCTTCTGTACAGCGCTGCTTCTCCACATCCCTTCTGGCCTGTTCGCCGTAGGTGAGAACGGTATTGAGACATGCCTTCGCCAGTGCCTCCGCAGCGATGGACACACAGCCGCCTGCCTTCGTCACTGCGCCGCTTCGCCGGCATGCGGAGGCCTCATAATACGTGGAAATGGCATCTCCCATCCCCGCCGTAAACAGACGTACCGGAGCATGTGCGATAATTTCCGTGTCCAGGATGATCAGATCCGGATTCTTCTTTAGTGACAGGTAACGGTCGAAGGTGCCGTCCTCCCGGTACAATACGGCGATTCTGCTGCACGGTGCGTCTGTGGATACCGCTGTCGGCACAAGGATTACAGGCTTTCCTGAGTAATGGCCAGCCGCCTTTGCCGTGTCCTGCACCTTACCGCCCCCAATTCCAAATACGGCCCCGCAGTCCCCGGCCACCACAGCCAGTCTCCTGATCTCCTTCTCACAGCACTCACCGGTAAAGACTTCCTCCTTCCAGGTAATTTCAGCTTTGTCAAAGCTCTCCGTCATTTCGCCCAGATATACCTCATGGACAAACCGGTCCGTAATCAGCAGGACTCCGCCCTCTCCAATGCTTCTGTAATGCTCCGCAAGCTTCTTTCCCTCTCCCGGCCCCTGTATGTAGGTGGACGGGGCGTTGATCACTCGTCTCATATGGCTGCCTCCATTCTGATACTCCATGGTATTTTTATTAGATCCTGTATTCTACTATTGTAAAAGATCAGTAATTTTTTAACAATAGAAAGGATCACCAAAATTTTCCATTCTGTTCCAAATGCATATATTTTCCCGATTGCCTTCCATTCCTCCTCCTGCTATACTCTTCTTTATACTACATGAACCGGAGGACACCTTATGACAACCGATTTAACCGTGGGACATCCCCGAAAAACCCTGTGGCGTTTCCTGCTGCCGATGCTGGTAAGCGTCATGTTTCAGCAGTTTTACAACATCGCGGACAGTATGATCGCCGGACGGTTCGCCGGTGAAAACGCGCTGGCCGCCGTCGGCGCCTCCTATCCGATCACGGTTATCTTCATGGCCTTTGCCACCGGAAGCAATCTGGGCGCGTCGGTAGTCGTATCCCGTCTCTTTGGGGCCAGGGACTTCTGCCGGATGAAGACGGCCATACACACAGCGTTTATCTCCTGTGTGGTCCTGAGCATTCTCCTGACTGTCTGCGGCATCATTTTCTGTGGGCCCATGATGAGATGGATCAGAACACCGGATGACGTCTTTTCTGCCGGCGCGCTGTACCTGCGCATATATACCCTGGGCCTGCTGTTTCTGATTCTCTATAATGTCTGTACCGGAATTTTCACCGCATTCGGGGACTCGAAAACACCGCTCTATTTTCTGATCGGTTCCTCCATAGGAAATATCCTGTTAGATATCTGGTTCGTGGCCGGTCTTCATCTGGGCGTGGCCGGCGCAGCCTGGGCCACATTTCTGGCTCAGGGCGTCTCCTGCCTTCTCGCTGCAGCGACACTGTGGAAGCGTCTAAAGAACATGGCAGGGGCCGAAAAAGCGGCCATGTTTGACTGGGGTCTGTTTAAGCAGATTGCTGCCATCGCAGTCCCCAGCATTCTTCAGCAGAGCGTGCTCTCCGTCGGCAACTTATTCGTGCAGATCATCGTGAACCGCTATGGTTCTGCCGTGATTGCCGGTTACTCCGCCGCAATTAAATTAAACACCTTTGCCATTACCTCCTTTATGTCGCTTGGAAGCTGTTTATCCAGCTATACCGCGCAGAATCTGGGCGCAGGCAGGAGCGAACGGATACGGCCGGGGTTTCAGGAGGGAGTCCGGCTGTCTCTGACTGCCTCCGTTCCGTTTGTCGTCCTTTACTTTGTATTCAGCCGGCAGATCATGGGACTATTCCTGGATTCCGGCAGTGAGGAAGCGATTCACGCCGGCGTGATGTTCTTAAAAATTGTATCGCCGCTCTATTTCATGATATCCGTCAAGCTGATGACCGACGGCATTCTCCGCGGTTCCGGCGCCATGGTGTATTTCGTCCTTGCAACCATACCGGATCTGATTCTGCGTATCCTTTTCGCGTATCTGCTTACTCCGCGGTTCGGAAGCACCGGAATCTGGATGGCCTGGCCCTTTGGCTGGACCGCCGCAACCGTATTCACCATGATTTTTTACAGGAAAATAGTTCCAGCTTCGAAAAAGGAATCAATTGCCGGAATGGATTGACGGAAACCTCACATACTACATGTGGAGGTGATCATATGAGTCCAAAGGAATTAACGTATATTGAAGATGCATTAAGCCATGAGAAGTTTTTAAAGACCCAGTGTCAGGAAGCAGTCACTAATTTGCAGGACCCCGAGTTAAAGTCTTTCGCAGAACAGATTTCCCAGAAACATCAGCAGATTTTTGATAATTTCTATCATTTAGTGTAAGGAGGCAAACACATGGACGACAAGTGTATTATGGAAAACATTCTCCTTACTACCAAGGGAGTATGTGACTTATATCTGCACGGCACCATCGAATCATCGACTGCCAATGTGCACCAGTCATTTGACAGCGCGTTAAACGACAGTCTTTGTATACAGGATGATATTTACAGGAAAATGTCCGCAAAGGGCTGGTATACGACGGAACAGGCTCCACAGGAGAAGATCACAAAGGTTAAGAATCAGTTCTCCGGAATGTAAACAGGACTCTGTGTAACAGGAATAGTTTCTTAGAAAAACAAAAGCATTGCCGCAGGCTCCAGCTCCCTGCGACAATGCTTTTTTTATGGCCGGCTGCACTGATCCGGATCGGTCTGATCGGTCTGATAACAGCAGTCTCTGTTCTTTCCCCTCGTCTTCGCCCAGTACAGGGCCTCATCTGCTTCATGAAACAGTTCCTGCTGATTCAGCCCCTCAAGCGGCCTTACACTGTATCCCGCCGACAGGGTCACGACGGAGGCCGCCCGCGACATCGCATGTTCAATGCCGAGCCGGTTCAGCCGTTCATGGACATTTCTTAAATAACGACCGATATCCTCTCCTCCCAGATCCTCGCAGATACAGCAGAATTCATCTCCCCCATACCGGCAGGGCGTGATCTGATCTGCCGCCTCCTCCTTTAAGCAGAGAGCCACCTTCTTCAAAACCAGATCCCCGCTGTTATGACCATAATAGTCATTATACTCTTTAAAATAATCGATATCCAGAATGATGATCCCCAGCCGTTTCACAGACGTCTCTTTCATGGCGCGTTCCAGCTGTTCCGTATAGTACCTCCGGTTATAAATATCACACAGCCCATCCATATAACTCAGTTTCTGAAGCCGGTTCAGCTTCTGCTGAACCTCGAAGGAATACAGCTTCTCTTTCATCGCCCTGATCTGGTTGTGGGCAACCGAACCGAGCGCCTCTTTCGATGCCTGATAATACCGCTCATAGGCGTCCGGAAGCCGTTCCGTCATCCCAAATATCTCATAAAAGCGAATCTCATGGGAGCAGGCCTCCTGTCTTGCTCTGGGGGATTCCCGTTCTAAATGGCGGCAGAGTGACTCCAGTACCTTCTCCGCAAGCGCCTTCTCCTTCCACTCCAGCAAAATATCAAGTATATGGGGATACAGTTCAATAATATCCGTGGCGCCCAGCGGATCCTCTTCCCAGCACAAATGGCTGCGCAGAATCTCATACGCCTCTTCCCGTTTTCCAAAGTATGAAAGGATCACGACATTCTGCCACGGCACGGATAAGTCTTCCTTCAAACGGGGCTGCTCCTCATAGAGCTGCTCCAGCCTGCCGCAGTATTCCAGCACCAGTTCCTTCGAATCCAGGGCAATGCTGCAGTTGATCAGGTTCTGAAGCAGATACAGCTGATACTGGGTATAGAGCCCCTCTAAATGACTGAAGTTCAGATAGTCATACGCCTGCTGGTAATAGGCCAGCGCCGATTCGCAATCCTTTTTGTTGTGAAAACTGACGGCAATGTTATTATAAAGGCGGTACTTCATAAAGCTGTCGTTCAGCGCCTCCGCCAGTTCCAGGCTTTTCAGGAAATAATCGAACGCCGTAATATCGTCATGGATATAGCTGTAGTAAATCCCTGCAAAGTTAAACACCTGCATCCGCAGATCCAGAAACTCATGGCCGTTATGAAATTCCAGCGCCGTCTTAAGAACCGGCGAACATCCCTCCGTATCGTGCATGGCGATATGGTAATCCAGCAGATACGTGTATGCAAAGCCTAAGCCGTAGGCGTTATGATTCGCCTGGGAATATGTAATCAGCTCCTCACACAGCCGCCGTTCTTCTTCCTGGTTCTTGAAATGGGCTTCTTTTATCTTCTCTATATAACTCTTTACTTTCCATCCGTTTCCCATTCCGCTCTCTCCTCCGTATGCCATGTTCTCTTCCTGGTTTTATTATATACTTGATTGTCATATCAATAAAGTATTACTTAGAATTATTAATAATTTCTTTTGTCACCTGAACCGCTCACCTGATACCGTAAGAAACAAAATCGTTTGTAAATTCTTTCTACAAGCATTGATTACCATTTTTGTTCAACTAATTTAAGAAAATTGTATGAATTGATAGATAGTATGTTTTACCGGAAAATGGTATAATAGAAATCGTTACAGAAGCTGGCTGGCAGAGGCTTAAAGCCTCAAATCAGCTGCAAAGGGGGACGCCATGAGGGACATTTACATCATTTGTATGGTCATCGGTTTTTTACTGCTTTCGCTGTCTGTTCTGGGTGAATTCCTGGAGAATGTATCCGGAGCGCTGGAAGCATTTCTAAACTTCGATTTTGATATTGATCTGAATTTTCTGCCGATTTCAGGGGTGAGCATCTGTACCGGGCTCATCGCATTCGGCGGTATGGGACTTTTATTCAATCATCTGATTTTCGCCTTAGTCGTCGGCTACGCGGCCGCGATGGCGGTTCAGATGGTCATAAGGAGGCTGAAGCGGGTGGAGAATGAGGCAATGAACCGGGAAGAGCTATATCTGTGTGACGGAAGGATCATTAATACCGTACTGGCAGGCGGCCTGGGAACCGTGGAATTCGACAACATCAAGGGAATCGCCACCACCTTCGTATGCCGGAGTACCGATGCATCGGAGGTCTTAAAGCAGAACACCGTGGTGAAGCTGGTCGAGTTTGACGGCGAGATAGCCGTGGTACGGCCCAAGGACGAATTTGCCGGTTACGGCAGTGCGGAGGATGAATAGGGGCCGAATGATTTGTGCCGGTCTTTATACATAAACTTAAAAACAAAGGCGAGAAAAGGAGAACGAAAATGAGCGAACTGATCAACAAGCTAATACCAATCATCATTATTGTAGCCGCGGTCATTCTGGTTTTAATGGTGATCATGTCCTGGTGGAAACGCGTTCCGCAGGATAAAGCTGGCGTCGTAACCGGCATTAAGAAAAAGGTAATTACCGGTGGGGGCGGTATCGTCATACCTGTCATCAACCGTATCGATTACATATCGCTTAGCGCCTCCAGCTTAGAGATCACGACAGAAGACAGTATGTCCTCCCAGAAAGTACCGATCAACGTGGTCAGCACCGTCGTCTTAAAGGTCAAGAACGACACCACCAGCATCTTAAAGGCAATCGAGCGCTTCAACGGCAAGGACATCAAGGAAGTCAAGCTCAACATGGAAGAGATTGCAAGACAGATTCTGGAAGGCAAGCTGCGTGAGGTAGTATCCACCCTTTCCGTAGAAGAGCTGTACAGCAACCGTGAGAAGTTCGCCAACTCCGTTCAGGAAGCGGCGGCCACCGAGCTTTCCACCATGGGTCTCGAGATCATGTCCTTCACGATCAAGGATGTGACTGATGAAAACGGCTATATCAAGTCCCTCGGTGTCAAGCAGATCGCCGAGAAGAAGAAGGAAGCCGACATCGCCCAGGCAGAGGCAGAGCGCGAGCGCCAGATCAAGGTGAGCGAGGCCCGCAGGGATGGTGAGCAGGCGAAGCTGGCCACAGAGGCAGAGATCAGCGCGGCCAACAAGGAGAAATTAATCAAGGAACAGGCCTACCAGAAGGAGATTCAGACCTCCAAGGCCCAGGCTGACGTAGCTTACGCAATCCAGAAGAACATCACCGAGAAGGACGTTATTCAGACGGAGATGGATGCCGAGCTTCTGCGTCAGGAGCGTCAGAAGGATATCGAACAGGCGGCTGTGCAGGTAGAGATTTCCAAGGAAGTCAAGAACCGCGAGCTGGCAGAGCGCCAGGCCGAGACGGCAAAGGCCTCCTTACAGGCAACCGTCGTACAGCCCGCCATCGCCGAGAGAGAAAAGCAGGCTCAGATCGCCGATTCCGAGAAGTATAAGAAAGTAGCGGAAGCAGACGCCTCCGCCCAGACTCTTAAGAAACAGGCTGACGCGGAAGCAGAGGCCACCAGAATGAGAGGTCTTGCCACAGCCGAAACGAATGCCATCGCTGAGACGAAGAAAGCGGAGGCGGAAGCCGCTGCGATTCGTATGAAAGCGGAGGCGGAAGCCACCGCTACGAAGGCCAAACAGCTGGCAGAGGCCGAAGGTATCCGGGCAAAGCAGCTGGCGGAGGCCGAAGGTATCCGGGCGAAGAAGCTGGCAGAGGCCGAAGGTATCAAGGCCGCCCTGTTAGCGGAAGCCGAAGGTATGGAAAAGAAGGCAGAGGCCTACAACAAGTACAACAAGGCAGCCGTAACAGAGATGATCGTCAACATTCTTCCGGAGATGGCAGGCAGAATAGCCGAACCGCTCGCCAGAATCGAGAAGATCACGGTTATCGACAGCGGCAGCGGCAATGGAGAAAATGGTGTGGGAAACCTGGCCGGCAATGTAGGTTCCGTCCTTGCCAAGACGCTTGAGACAGTCAAAGAGACGACCGGCATTGATTTCAAGGAGATCATCGACGCGGATGTATTAGGAAAGACCACAACGAATGTCAACATCAACGGTGCCGGACAGGGAAGCGGCCAGAACAGTATGGAACAGGAAGTTTCCAACGCCGAGATTGTGGAAGCGGTTCTGGATAAGCGGAATTAGAGCCTCAGGCCCTGACTGACGGCAAGGAAAAGGAGCGAGCATATATGGGATTAGATGTGTTTGGAAGAATCAAAGATATTGTATCTGCAAACATTGATGAACTGTTAAGCAAAGCCGAGGACCCGGAAAAGATGGCGGATCAGATGGTAAGGAAATACGAGGATGCCATCAAGGATCTCTTGGGAAGCACAGCCTCCGTCATGGCCTCCTCCAGGGAAGCGAAGGCGAAGCTGGACGCCTGCGACGCCGAGATCAAAAAGTTTGGTACGTATGCCGAACGCGCCCTGCGTGACGGCAATGAAGAAAAGGCCCGGCAGGCAATTACCCTGAAGCAGGAGCAGGAAGACTTAAGACCGACTCTGGAGCACAGCTACGTGACCGTCAAGGTTCAGGCCGATAAGGCAGAAGAAGACTACCGCAAGCTGACTGCTGGACTGGAAAAGACGAAGGCGCGGGCCGAAGCCATGAAAAACACGGTCCGTACGGCCAAAGTAAAGAACCAGGCAGGTGAAGTTCAGATGAAGTCCGTAAATACTGCTGCCGGCCTGATGAGCCAGTTTGACCGTATGGAAGAAAAGGCGAACCGCATGCTGCACGAAGCGGAAGCCAAGGAAGAGCTGACCGGCCGCAAAAGCACGGCGGCGGAACTGGACGCCCTGTACGGCGACCAGTCGAAGTCCCGGGTGGATGAGGAGCTGGAAGCGATGAAGAAGGCTTTAAGTATTTCAGCTGAAACTAAATAATTCATATAAGAATGCGCCCCTGGAGTCTCATATCAAGTCTCCGAGGCGCATTCTTTATTTGATTCTTCCCTGTTTTAATTAGTCTCTTCTACCAGATAATATCTTCCACAATGCAGCTCCAGACCGAGATTCACCGTCCCCCGCGTTCAAATGTGTAAATCAGATTTTTATCCTGATGGCAGTCGAGCCGTTCCCCCTCTGGCTACAATAATCCTTTTCATAGAAGGCTGGACTTTCCCTATTGGTTAATCTTATTAAGATTTAAGAATATTTCACATAAAAAACAGATTTCATGATCAGAAATCGTAATTTTAAATACCCGCTCAAATGTCTTCACTGCATTAGCTAGGTTTTGATACAATTCCCTGTTTTGGACCACATACTTTTCTGTATGATCGGAAAACTTCGCCTCTACCCTGGATATAATCCGTTCGATCATGTAGGAAAGATGCATGGCAACCGATATCATACCATTATTCGAAAGTCTGAAACCCATTGCAACCGTGTCACTAAAAAATTCTTCAAAACAGCGCATACTTTTATGTACGTTAAAATAAGTAACATGTTCTTCCAGAATTTTTTCTAGCTTTTTATACGGATCTGCCTTCTGTTCCCCTTGATTCTGCCGCAGGTAATCTGCAAATACGTTCAGATTCTCCTCCGAAAGTATGGTGGATAAATCATAGAATCGGCTGCATATTCCAGGATTCATATTTCCTATGCAGGCTATTACCTCGTATCGTTGCACAATCTCCTCATAAGCCCTGGATTGTTTTAATATCTCCTGGTATCCCAGGGCCTCTACAGCAATCCCTTCAATTCTCTCCTCACGCATTAATCTCTCTACCCGTTCCTTAAGCATGATCCCCGTTCCAACCCCACTGGAACAGGTGGTAATAACAATCGGCTGCTTCTCGCTCGGTACTTCCATCTGATACGGTACAGACTGAAGTTTTAATACCTCCTGGTAAATTTCCTCCAGAGTTTCTTCTTTATAGAGAATTCGTCTGACTGCTTCAATCACATAAATCGTTGATACCCTCTCAATTGTCTTCACAAAGATTCCGCTTTCCGCGGTAATCTTCTCCTCCAGATTTGCCAGGGACCCCATATCTACCATCAGCAATATTCCACTACCCTTGTTAATCGCCTTTGCAATATTTAATATATTTTCAAAAACATCCTCGTGTTTTACATTAACCGGAATATCGAATCCGTATACGAGGTCCGTCATCATCAGAGTATTAACTGCATCCGCCATGCTGGTAGCTACATGCTCTCCATGAGCAATAATCATTATTCTTACTTTATCTTCCACTCGTTTTTGTGGAATCTGGTTTTTCAGCAGTTCTGTTAGAAAAGCCACTTCCTTTTCTTGTACTGCTATTGTGAAACGCTCTGATATCCTGGAAGCAATCATTCTGGCAGCCTGATTTTCCTTTGTTCCTTGTTCCTGAGCCACTCTTTTTGTCTGCTCGGATTCCTGATGCCCCATTTTGCTTCTCAGAATCAAATAATTGATATGAAATGCTAGAGCATATGCCAGCTTTGCGGAAATTGCCTTTCCAAGATCCATCGAAGCTTTTTCCAGTATTTCAATGGTAAAGTCTACTACATCTTCCGGCAGGCTGTTCTTTAACTCCCTTTTTACACTACGAAAATCCAGTATGGAGTCAGAGATTTTAGCAAAATAATCTTTCAGCCGCTGCTGTACAACCTCTGTAATTTCAGCTTCCGTTCTCCCCTCCCGCTTCAGTTTTTCACTGATTCTCGATATCTCACTGTATATATTAAATTTTGGTATCGGATAATCCTCCGGATATTCAGAGGGCCGAATCAGGATGTCGCTATCGATTACCTGCAAATACCCCCAGTTTTTTGAACTAATCTTCTTTCCACCAAGCACATCTGCTCGAATCTTTCCGGGTACTTCTCCGAAATTCACCTCCAGAATCTTATTATCTGTCTTGTGCAGATTCTGAAAAAATACATCGGCACAGATCATCTTGATATCCGCCTTTAACTGTTTTATATCTCCGCTGCATTCATAAGCCATGAGTGCCTGAACAACCTCTGACGCTATCTTCATCGGTCTCTTAATTCTAACAGCTTCCTTGGAAAAGAACAGCTTGATCAGCCGAAATCGTTCTTCCCAGCTTCGTTCGGTCAGAGAGGGAAGCTTCAGTGTAATGGGAAATCGTTCCGCAACAGACTGATTTAGACGTTCTCCTTCAGGCAGTGCCAGAATTATAAAAACATTCTCCTGCCACTCTGTACTTTCCATATAGTGAATAAGTCTCTCCTGAAGGACTTTTGGCAATCCGGAGGCATCGTCGATAAATAAAACTCCGCTTATCAGCGTTTTCATCTTTTTAAGGCATTCCACCAAATCAGAATACATTAAGTTATTCAACTCCACAAACACATACTCATCCGCATTCTTTTTCTTCTGCCCTTTGGCATATTCATACATGCTCTTTGCAAAAACAGTTTTTCCGCATCCCCGTGGTCCCGAAATAATTGTATGAATTCCTCCCGGTGGATACATAATGGCAGCCTTTGCCTGATTGATTACCTCCTTCATACTGGTATCATATCCAGTAAATTTGGAGAATGGATCACTGGAGCTGCAGCAAAAATCTCTCAAATCCTGAATGCTGTATTCAGTCTTGACAAGAGTATGTTTAACGGCAGCTTCCAGTGGTTCCCTGGCTATAAACAGTACCGGCCGCCCCGTAATTTTAATCAGCTTTCTCTCATCAACGAGACGATTCAGCAGAGAACTGGCATTGCTGCGCACCAGGCCAGCCTTTTCTGATACCTCCTGTGCCTCCAATCCTGTAACTTTGTTTTTTTGCAGGGCAGAGATAAACTCGTCATAATGGAATGATTCTTTCACTGTCTCGAAAACCACATCTTTCTTTTTCATTACACACCTCCATAAAACTCATTATATCGAAATCTGATGGCTGAAACAATTGTAATCACTTCAATCTGACGAGTTTTCTCTCAGACCGCATGTTATACTTTTCCGAAACAGAAGTTCTACTCCCCTTTTAAAAAAGCCATTGCAGCCTGTAATGCCTCCCGCTCATCTTTCCCCTCAGAAATCACAATAATCTCCTGACCTTTTTTCGCGTACTTTCCCAAAAGCTCTATAAAATTTTTACCGTCCAGCACGCTGCCATTCTCTGTTATGATTTTAACCTCACTCTGAAATCCGCTGCAGATTTTAGAAAAACGAATTGCCGGACGTGCATGTAAATCTTCTAATAATCGGGTCCTGGCCATTTGCATCTATCCCTCATCCTTTTCTGCTTCATCTAATAGTCTTTTCAAAAAACCTTCTCTTGTTTTTTCCTTATATAATTCCTCCAGAAAATCTTTTTTTATAAACAGATTAATCAGGCTCTGAAGGATATCGATCTGTTTTTCCGGTTCTGTTACCACAAGTACAAAAGCCATGCTGCAGGGAATATCATTAATACCGTTTCCCATCTCCTTAAATACAACCGGTGTCCTGAACTTTACTGGTACAATAATTGGATTTTTTGCATGCTGTACGTCGGTATGTGGCAACGCAACATGCTGATTGACCGTCGGCAGACCGGTTGGATACTTCTTCTCTCTCTCAATGATCGCCCCTTCAAAGCTACACTTTACATAGTCTTTTTCCTCCAGTCTCCTCGAGATATACTGCAAAAATGTCTGCCGGTCCGTACAGGGTAAGTCGGTAAATACCAGTTCCGGGTTGATCATACTTGCTAAAAATCCACTCATCTGTTTACTCCTATCGGTTTATTGATTCGTATTATTTATAAATTCCATTTTCTTCTTTCGTAAAGCAGCCGGGTAATGTGACCTTGTCTTTATATTTTGACAAAACCATTGCCAGAATAAATGCTGCAACCGACATGACCGGATCTTCGAGTGCGAAAGAATACAGAAATAATACGATTGCAACAAGTACCAACAGATACCATGCGGCAATTCCCCATTTTTTTAATCGTTCTTCCCCCATTATCGTATCCCCAACATTTCCGTCATCCTGTCCAGCTCATCCATATCAATAGAAGGCACATGTTCAATCCCTACCAACTGAATCATGCGGAAATATGCCTTAGCAGTTTCTTCCACATAAAGATTCTTACGTACCGCATCCCAAATACCAAAAGGAGATGCCGTAATCAAGCCGTGCTTTTCCATAACCGCCGCAACACCTTTCTCACCCAGTGTCTTTACAATATTTTCTGCCAGCTGCGGAGTACTGGGCGTCCCGAACGGAGCCAGCGGTGCCCTGCCATAATACGTCATCGCTTCTGTAAGAACCGGTTTGACCTCCATACTCAATCCGGCAAACACAGATGTATAAGGGGCATGCGTATGTGCAACTGCTAAAATATCTTCTCTCGCTCTGTATACTGCCAGATGAATCTCTATTTCAGAGGTAGGCTTAAGTCCTGGTCCTTTCTCCAGTACATTACCCTCCAAATCTGTCACAAGCACATCTCTCCATGACATCTGAAAACGGTCTGTATCATGCGGCGTCATACAGACCATCCCGCTTTCGCGGTCAATCATACTGAAATTCCCTGCGCCGCTCTGACATAATCCCAATGTTTCCGCTAATCTAGCCTGTTTCAATACCTGATTTCTAATCTCTTCAAACATATTCCTTCTCCTCACATTCCTTGTCACAGTTCTATCGCCGCTTCCTCTTTCTTCCTTGCCTTTAAAATCGTTCTTCCCCCATTATCGTATCCCCAACATTTCCGTCATCCTGTCCAGCTCATCCATATCAATAGAAGGCACATGTTCAATCCCTACCAACTGAATCATGCGGAAATATGCCTTAGCAGTTTCTTCCACATAAAGATTCTTACGTACCGCATCCCAAATACCAAAAGGAGATGCCGTAATCAAGCCGTGCTTTTCCATAACCGCCGCAACACCTTTCTCACCCAGTGTCTTTACAATATTTTCTGCCAGCTGCGGAGTACTGGGCGTCCCGAACGGAGCCAGCGGTGCCCTGCCATAATACGTCATCGCTTCTGTAAGAACCGGTTTGACCTCCATACTCAATCCGGCAAACACAGATGTATAAGGGGCATGCGTATGTGCAACTGCTAAAATATCTTCTCTCGCTCTGTATACTGCCAGATGAATCTCTATTTCAGAGGTAGGCTTAAGTCCTGGTCCTTTCTCCAGTACATTACCCTCCAAATCTGTCACAAGCACATCTCTCCATGACATCTGAAAACGGTCTGTATCATGCGGCGTCATACAGACCATCCCGCTTTCGCGGTCAATCATACTGAAATTCCCTGCGCCGCTCTGACATAATCCCAATGTTTCCGCTAATCTAGCCTGTTTCAATACCTGATTTCTAATCTCTTCAAACATATTCCTTCTCCTCACATTCCTTGTCACAGTTCTATCGCCGCTTCCTCTTTCTTCCTTGCCTTTAAATAAAAGAAAGTTAAAACAAGATAACCTACAAAAATAGCGATCGCAAGAATATTTCCCAGTGTCACTTCACAAAACGTCCATCTTAAAAATCCAAAATCAACTCCATACCACCCCATCATCTGTCCTTCTGCCAAACTTGATAAATCCGTACCTTTCTGCCTGGCCAGTCCATCGACCATCGGTGCAAAATAGGACGCGGCATATAAGGAAAACGGAATCGTTATAACCTGTGTAATCATCATCTTTAGCAAGTCTCCCTGGTACAGCAGCAGTGTAGTAATCGGAATACCCATGTACATGATCCCTGCCAGCGGCAGCACAATATTAAATGGCAGCACCATTGCCAATGCCAGAATAACAGGTATACTTAATATTGTCGTTACATAGATCTCATTGCTTCCTGCCAGAATCGGCCAGTCCAGACCAATACAGAATTTGCGGTCATGAAATCTGGCCTTCATAAAACGGTTGGCTGCTTCTGAGATAGGTGTCAGCGCAGTCATAAACAGCTTTGCCGCCATCGGAATCAGAACCAGTGCAGTGGCAACCTGAACCGCCATAGTGACTGATTCAACCACAGAGTATCCGCCGATCAGACCAATCAGTAAACCAATCAGAAATCCAATAACATGACTTTCGCCAAATATACCGATCTTACTGCGAAGCGAATTAATATCAAGTGGTTTCCTGACAGGAATAATTTTATCAAGAAGTAGCTTAATCGGCCATAACAGCGGCAGATTCAAAAACATGGGATGCGGTGTTGTAACTCCTGGAACACCCGAAAGTTTCTGTACATTCTTCTGGTTCGCATCACCTATTAAAAGCTCCAAAACAGTCTGTAGAATGACAAATGCAAAACCAAGCAATACATTACCGCTGGCCGTATAGACGAAAAATCCGGTCGCCACCTTATTAGCAACATTCCACATATCAACATTTAAAGTGAACGTCATTCCCGCAGCCAGCATAATTACATTAATGGCTATATGTAACGGAAACATAAGAAATGCGTATTCCCACTGCCACGCCACTCCCAATGCCGGCGCCCACCCCATATCGATCGCGTTTAAATTAGCGCCTGTATTTTCTACAAAAGAAGCGGCAGCCGGTCCTATTGCCGAAGATAAAAATCCTGTCACAGCACTGATACCAGCCAGCGCCACTCCCAGCGTCAAGGCTGCAGAAAAAGCCTTTCCTACCTTCATCTTGAGAATCAGGCCTATGGCGAAAAATATCAGCGGCAGCACCACCGTGGATCCTGCATTCGTAATTGCCGAAAAAAATGTCTTAATAAGTTCCATATTATCCCCCTGTCTTTCCCAACTATAAAAGCCCCACAAACTGATCCATGATCTCTTCTTCCCCAATTCCTGTTAAAAATGGAATACCGCTGAAGGTCGGTATCCTGACATTTGATAAATCAAAGGTTGGTGTAATGGAAACAAATATATCCGCCGTTCCGATTTCCAAATCAATCGACTTAATGTCGATGCTGTCCGCTCTTGCCTTACCTACCATCCCTCGTTCCTCAAGCAAATTATTTATTTTGTTAGCCACAAGTCCCGATGTTGCAATCCCACTTCCACATGCTACTACGATGCGTTTCATTCAATCCCTCCTTCTAAAAAACACATTTATAAAATCAGCGCTGATTTAATCTTTAGTGTATATTTATCATATATCTTTGCAGTACATTTGTCAATATGTTTTTTTGTGCATTATTGCTATTTTTTATTTTATTTTTTAATATTTTTTGCACATATAACATAATTTTGTGTGTTGTTTTTATTGTTTTGTGTATAATTTTTGTTTGTATTATTATACAGTATTTTTTTATTGAAGCTCGTTTTTCTTTTTAGTGTTTAATATTTTATCTAACTTTTATTAGTGTTCATATTTGTAGCAATATTGTCACTCACTTACATATTCCCATGCAACATTGGACCGGGAACAAATTCCCAGTCCAAAATTATTAATCAACTCATAGAAAACATTACAGAAGTTGAATTGCAGAGGCTTAAAACCTCAAATCAGCTGCAAAAGGGGATGCCATGAGGAACATTCAATCACCTGGTTTTCGCCTTAGGAATCGGCTACGCGGCTGCGATGGCGGTTCAGACAAGGTATAAGGAGGCGGTGGAAACGCCTCCCGCAATATAAAGCTGGCGTCGCAACCGGCATTAAGAAAAAGGGAATTTCCGGTGGGTCGATATCGTCATATCTGTCATCAACCGTATCGCCTAGTACCTCCAGCTTAGAGATTACGACAGAAGACAGTATGTCCTCCCAGAAAGTACCGATCAACGTGGTCAGCATCGCCGTCTTAAAGGCAATCATCTCTTAGGAAGCACAGCCTCCTGCCATGGCCTCCTGCAGAAAAGTGAAGGCGAAGTTGGACGCCTGTGACGCCGAGATCCAAATGTATGGTACGTATGTCGAACGCCCCGTAATGGTAATGAAAAAGGCGTTTCATATCACAGACGAATCCATTTCATAAAAGAAACAACATAAAACTCCCCCGCCAGGTACCTAAACATGCGGTACCCGGCGGGGGAGTTTTATGCTGTTTCTTCTGTTCTTTTTCCACTTTTTTCATCAGGATCGACCAGATAATATCGTCCAGAATAGGGCGGCAGAGTAAGTACTGCGTTTCCTTCACAGCGGACGTACTGCTCCATCTCGCTGGAAAACAGCAGTGCCAAACACTCTGCGTCTTCCACCCTCAGTTCATACCCCTCCTGTTTCTCATCCGAAAAATTAAAAACGGCTGCAATCCTCTGTTTTTCACTCCGGCGTTCAAACGCATAGATCAGCCGCTCCTCCTGATGACAGTCCAGCCATTGAAAGCCGTCCGGTTCATAATCCCGCTCATACAGAGCCGGACTGTTTAAATACAAGCGGTTTAAATCCTCCATGAAGCGGTGAAACGCATCGTGGACCGGATAGCGTAAGATCTCCCAGTCCTGCTGCCTCTTTTCATCCCACTCGCGGAGCTGGCCAAACTCATTTCCCATAAAGTTCAGTTTTTTTCCGGGATGGGCGTACATATAGAGATAAAGCGCGCGGGCCTGCGGGAACTTTCCCTCATACGCCCCGTACATTTTCTGCAGGATGGTCGCTTTTCCATGGACTACCTCGTCATGGGACAACGGAAGCAGGTACCGTTCCTGATAAAAATACTGCATGGAGAATGTGAGCTGATGATACCTCTCTTTCCTCTCCGACGGAGGTGCCTGAAAGTATGACAGAGTATCGTTCATCCAGCCCATGTCCCACTTATAATCGAAGCCGAGACCGCCGTGTTCCACCGGCTTTGTGACGCCCGGATAGACGGAGGAGTCCTCGGCAATCAGAAGCGTCTCCGGATGCAGACTTTTAAGCCCTTTGTTCATCTCCTGAAGAAACTGAATCCCATTTCTGTTTTCCCCTCTTGCAGTATCTCCCTGCCAGTAGATTAAATTGCTAACAGCGTCCATGCGCAGTCCGTCAAAGTGGAATTCCTTCAGCCAGTAATTTCCCGCAGACTGAAGGAAGCTTCTGACCTCCCCGCGGGAATGCATGAAATTGCAGCTTCCCCATTCGCTCCTTCCCACATCGCTGTGAGGATACTCGTAAAGCGCCGTCCCGTCATAGTTCCAGAGCGCATAATCATCCACGGCAAAATGTACCGGCACAAAATCCATAATCACCCCGATCTCATGAGAGTGGCACTGATCGACAAACGCTTTTAACTCATCCGGGGTTCCGTACCGGGAGGTTGGACTGAAAAAACCGGTATTCTGGTAGCCCCACGACTCGTCGGATGGGTGCTCCGACAGCGGCATCAGTTCCACATAATTATAGCCGTTTTCCTCCAGATACGGGATCAGTAAATCCGCCAGCTCAGTATAGGAATACCAGCCATTTACCAGCCCCCTTCCCACACCATTTTCCCCGTCTTTTTCCAAATATTTTTTCGAATATTTTTTCGAATGCTTTTCCGCGTTCTTTTCCACGCCGTCCACCCGCTCTTTTCTCCGCCAGGAGCCGGCATGTATTTCGTAAATATTGAGCGGCTTGTCCAGCCCTGCTCTGTGCTTCTTCTGCCATTTGGAATCACGGAACTCATATCCGCTTAAGCTGCTGATGACTGAGGCTGAGTGCGGGCGCAGTTCCATGAAAAAGCCATAGGGATCGCAGTGGTCGATAAAAGAGCCGTCACGTCTGTAGATCCTGTATTTGTACATCATTCCGGCTTTGGCCCCGGGCACCGTGCACTCCCAGAAGTTTCCGTCGTACACTTTGTCCATGGGCGTCTCCCCCCAGTCATTAAACTCTCCGATTACGGAAATCCGTACTGCGTTCGGCGCAAAGGTGCGGAACACCGTCCCATTTTCCAAACGATGTGCCCCCAGATACTCATAAGCTGAAAACTCTTTCCCCGTATAAAACCCATAATAATCCATACTGATACCTCATGTAAATGCGGCAGACGGCTTCCCGGTCTTTTTCTTCAAAGATAATAGACAACCGTCTGTTTTCCTACTATAATTGATTATATAAAAATCTTTATCTGTTATCCATCACCGATTTCGTAAAACGGTTGGATAACCAACGTTTTTGCAAAATCGTTGGAAAGGAGTGTCCCATGGACCTGCGAATAGAAAAGACGAGGCAGAGTATTATTAACGCATTCATCGCTCTGCGCTCCGGAAAACCTCTGGAAAAGATCACGGTAAAGGAACTCTGTGAAAAGGCCATGATCAACAAATCGACCTTTTATTTTCACTATGCAGACATCTATGAACTGTCCGATTTCCTCGAGACGGAGATCGTGACCTCCATCATCAGCTCTCTGGATCATCCCGAGTATATGGTGGAACATCCCGGCGCCTTTACACAGGAGCTGTTCCTTGCCTATCTTTCCAGGGATACCCTGATCCAGACACTGTTTTCAGGCAGCCGGAGCGGCCGTCTGATTCAGAAGATAGAAGCAGGCATCAAAGAACTGATCTATGAACGTCTGCCGGAATACCGGGATGATCCGGTCAAAAATATCATCCTGAGCTATCAGATCTATGGAGCCTACTATGCATTTTCCGAAAACCGGAATGAAAACACGTCAGAGGTCATCGCCGTGCTTGGGAGAATATCGGAGGAACTGCAGAAGCTTCTGCATTAAGCTTGACTTTTTTTCGCTCACCGGATATACTAATACTCAGTAAAAGGGAGTAGCTTGCGCGGTTCATTACATTTACCGCGTTCTGTGCAGCCGACATTCCCGTTTCCGCAAGCTTACAGGCATCTGCCCGGCAGAGCCGGTTGCCGGAAACCGGTGCACATATAAAAAGCGAGACTTTTATTGCATGATCATCTTTGCAATAAAAGTCTCGCTTTTTTTGCCCTTCTTCCTTTTTAAAACACACGAAAGAAGGATTATATTTATGATGTACGTACTTCTGCTCTTAGGTTTCTTCCTGCTGATCAAGGGGGCCGATTACTTTGTGGAGGCCAGTTCTTCGATCGCCAGGGCGCTGCGCATCCCCAGTATCATTATCGGGCTCACAATTGTAGCCTTTGGTACCAGCGCACCGGAATTATCAGTCAGCGTTTCCGCCTCCATTACCGGAAATAATGATATCGCAGTGGGAAATGTGATCGGCTCTAACCTCTTTAACCTGCTGGTCGTTCTGGGTGCCTGCGGCGTCATTCGTCCGTTTTCAGTCAAACTGCGCTGGGATTATGCGGCTTCCGTGTTTGTCGCCGCCGCCCTGTTTGTCATGATCCTTTTCGATCAGACAGTGAACCGGATGGACGGGATAATTCTTCTGGTCTTCTTCCTTGCTTTTGTTGGTTTTACAGTTCGTGACGCCATCGTCAACCGGATCGTTACCAGTGAGGAGATCAAAACGCTTTCTCCCGTACGGTGTGCTGTCTACATCATAGGCGGACTGGCTGCCATCGTCTGGGGCGGTGATCTGGTTGTGGATAATGCCAGCGCCATAGCAGCCTCCTTCGGCTTGAGCCAGAACTTAATCGGTCTGACCATCGTGGCCCTGGGAACCTCCCTCCCCGAACTCGTCACCTCCGTGGTCGCTTCACGAAAAGGTGAGAACGGTCTGGCTCTTGGTAATGTAATCGGCTCCAACATTTTTAACATTTTGCTGGTCCTGGGAGCTTCTGCGGCGATTCATCCGCTTCTTGTCAATCCATTTTCCATCTATGACACGGCATTCTTAATCATCGCCAGCGGCATCACCTGGCTCCTCTGCCGCAGCAAGAACCGGATCAGCCGCATGGAAGGCGGTTTTATGCTGGCCATGTATCTGGTGTATCTCATCTATGTAATTGTGAGATAACTTTATGTCCTGGCAGGAAGACTGTCTGCCAGGACGTCTGCCGCCCATTAATTGCATGAGCTGCATAAAAATTAGTTGGACTCCGTAAATAGCACTATACAGATAATGACCGTCTCCATTTTCATCAGATCAGACACTTCATTACCAGATTTACCATGAGTTCCTTTTCTTCTGGCCTGGACTCTGCAATCATTATCGTAATGGCCGCCAATGCAAAGTCATCAATACGCTTTTTTCCATCATCAAACAAAATTCCATTTTGATCCAGAAAGTATAGAAAAATGGCGGCCGCTATTCTTTTATTTCCATCACTAAAACTGTGATTTTTGGTGATAAAATATAGAAGATTCGCAGCTTTTTCTTCCATACTTTCATAAACATCGCTTCCTCCAAACGTCTGGTAGACAGCGCCTATGCTGGACTTAAATGACTCATCCTTTTCATTTCCAAACAGGCTGCTCTCCTCTGAGAAATTCATTGTAGCAATCACCTTTCTGCACTCTTCATATGTCAATATACAGACAGGTTTACTGCCCCCTGGTTTTTCTATCCTCTGATGGTCATAATCATCCAGAAGGTTAAGAGCCGAGGCATATCTCTCTATTACATGGAGAACCTGTTTCGTATCCAAACACTCATTTACACGCTCCATAACTCTGATTATGCCTCCCAACTGTTCCATACGACTCTGATTCACTGCATATCCATGGATTATGTAGTCCTTCAGGACCTGGTTGGCCCATTTCCGAAATGCTATACCACGTTTTGATTTAATACGATATCCTACAGACATAATCACATCCAGGCTATAACAGGTAATCGGTTTATCAGAATGTGCAAATTGCAAAAAATGCAAATTGCTTTTTTCCTCCACTTCTTCCTGAAAGACATTCTTAATATGCCTGGAAATAACGGAAATATCTCTTTGAAACAGTTCCGCCATCTGCATCTGAGTCAGCCACACCGTATCATCTTCCACACTTACCTATAAAGTGACTGCTCCGTCTTCTGTCTGGTATAAAACCAGTGTCTTTGCATCTTCTTTCGTCATTTGTACCAGCCTCCTTACTGTTGTAAAGCGACTCTCCAGGTACAACACCATTTTATCATCCTTCTCTTTTGATTACAAGCCAGTATGCTCTGCATACATCATCTGTTAAAAAGCATTTTTATTCACGGCCAGTATCCCGTGAGGTGCTTTCCGTTTTTGTGCATTGCAGAGAGTACTACGGTTCACAGATCCATGTCTTTTGCAGGGATACAAATAACAAAAAGCCCCTGTCGAAATCCTGGTTCTTTCTCGGCTTTGGGTGTGTGGCCGTGCCGGAGGGCTTGATATCCCTCCGGCACGGCCACACA